>LFRM01249219.1_pt1 | contig 24307 bp, 26 predicted proteins | sample 618341 | NCBI WGS metagenome assembly LFRM01 (sample SAMN03654438, study PRJNA283298) | anaerobic digester metagenome | isolation source: pool of bioreactors CSTR01a, CSTR02a, and CSTR03a thermophilic anaerobic... | place: Denmark: Kgs. Lyngby | collected 2014-05-21 | reverse complement strand
CCCGCCACTTGGTTTAAAAGAATAGTCATTTTTTGGTCTTATAACATGAACCAATTCTCCTTTATACAAGTCTTTCAATCCAATACTAATATATTTTTTCATAATTAATGGATTATACATTAAACCTAAAATAACAAATGTCGCCATCTTGCATAATATAATCTTTTCCCTCTAAACGCATTTTTCCAGCTTCTTTAACTTTTAATTCACTACCATATTTTTCTAAATCATCAAAACTCATGATTTCTGCTTTTATAAAACCTCTTTCAAAATCTGAATGAATGATTCCCGCACACTCTGGAGCTTTCATTCCTTTAATAAATGTCCAAGCTCTTACTTCATCCTCTCCCGAAGTGAAGAAAGTTGCCAAGCCAAGTAAATTATACGTAGCAAATATTAAACGATCTAAACCACTATTATTAATTCCTAATTCTTTTAAAAATATGGTTTTATCATTATCATTTAATTCAGATAATTCGCTTTCTATTTTGGCTGACATAACAATTACGCTTGATTTTCCTTGACTCGCGTATTCTTCTACTAAGTTAGTATATTCATTACCACCTACAACAGCTGTTTCTTCATCAACATTTGCTAAATATATGATTGGTTTTAAAGTAATTAAGTTAAACGGTTTAATTATTAATAACTCTTCTTTTGTAAACTCCACATTTCTTAAATTAATATTTTCTTGTAAATTTTTTTCACATTTAATTAATACTTCGTTTTCTAAAATTTCTTGTTTATCTTTTGTTACGTTTGCTTTTCTTCCCATTTTATTAATTCGATTTTGTATGATTTCCAAATCAGATAAAATAAGTTCCACACTTACAACTTCAATATCAGATATTGGATCAACTTTATTAGAAACATGAATAATATTTGGATCAACAAAACATCTGACTACTTCGACAATAGCGTCTACTTCGCGAATATGAGATAAGAATTTATTACCTAACCCTTCGCCTTGTGATGCTCCTTTTACTAAACCAGCAATATCCGTAAATTCATACATTGATGGAACAACTGATTTAGGATTATATAAATTTACTAAATATTCCATTCTTAAATCAGGTACAGTAACTACACCAATATTTGGATCAATTGTTGCAAATGGATAATTTGCTGCTAAAATATTCTTTTTTGTAATTGCGTTAAATAGAGTTGATTTCCCAACATTGGGTAATCCAACTATCCCAGCTTTTAGTGACATAGTAATTTCCTCGTTTCTAAATAGTATTATACTTTTATATTGTAAAAAAAACAAGGAACAAATCCTTGTTTAGTGCTATAAAAACGGACCAGAACCAATTCCAATCGGAATTCCAATTGCATACCAAATAATTAATATAATTAGCCATATCAATAATGTAGCTAAACTATATGGAATCATGTATTTAATACTTTGAAATATTGTAGTTGATTTATTGCTATTATTATATTGCTCTAAAAACCCCAGATATATAATAAAGTAGGCAAATAAAGGTGTTATACTCATTGAGACTGATTCTCCAGCTCTAAAGATAACTTGTGCAAATTCAGGACTCATTCCAGCGTTCATAAAAATTGGAACAGCTGTACCAGATATAATTGACCATTTTAATTCTGAACCAGGAACAAAAATAGTACTAATAATCGATATTGCAAATAGGAGAATTACTAAAATTACTCCTGATAAATTAGTCGATATCAAAAGATTAGTTAACCAACCGGTGAAAACTTGTCCCATATAGGTTCTTTTAAAAACACCAATAAAAGCCGATGCAAATAAAATCAAAGCAAGTATTCTTCCAACTTTATCTAGCGAGTGACCAAGAAAATCACAAAAGTTTTTATTGTTTTTTATTGTTTTGGCACCCAATCCGTAAAATAGACCTAAAATCACATAAAATAACGTAATTACAAAAATAAAACCTGATGAAAAGAAGGAATTATATCCAAATAACTTATCAATAAATAAAGTTTGTCGATAATCAAGTAGATTTCCAGACAAAGGTAATCCAGGAATTATATTGTAAGCAAAAAATAGGATATACAATATTCCAGCAATAAGAGCAATAATTATTCCTCTTAATTCTCTTCGACCTACAGTATATTCTTCAATTTCTTCATCTACAGTATGTTTTTCCAATCTAGGAATAACGTACTTTTCTGTGATAATAGTTAAAATTAAACTTAATGCTATTACAGCTACTATCATAATTATTATAAATGAATATACTGTTACATTATATGTATTATCCAACAACGCTGAGCTAAGGTTTGTATAATTAAGTAATGATGAATCTACTGAATTTAAGATTATATTAGCACCAATACCACAGGTAATACCAGCAAATGATGCAATAATTCCAGCCGTTGGATTTCTTTTTCCATATTTAAAAAGTAAAGCCCCTAGTGGAAGAACAATTACTGCCGTTAAATCTCCACATAAAGTAGCAAGTATTGATGATAATATTAATCCGAATGTTACGTTTGTTTTTTTGGAGTATTTGGTTAGTAAAGTAAAGAAAGCTTGTAAAAAACCACTTTTTTCCATTAAACCAATTCCTAATAAAACAATAATCAACATACTTAATGGAGCAAAACTAACAAAATTTGAAACAGTATTACTAAAAATATACTTTACTCCCGCTAAGTTAAATAGTGAATCAACTTTTACTTCGACATCTTGATATTCTAAAGTTGCTTTATTAATAGTTCGATAAGTTGTTCCAGCATCAAAAAGGCCCAAGATTCCACTTAAACAAACAGTAAAAACAATTAAAATTATAAATGTCATTATTGGATGAAGTGTAATTTTTTCTTTTAATTTGAGTCTTTTAATCATTACTCTCACCTATAACCCTTTTTAGTTTTTTTTCAAATTTCAAACGATCTATCATTATTTCGCGATTACAATTTAAACACTTTATTTTTATATCAACACCTGTTCTTGTAATTTGCCATTTATTTTCACCACAAGCATGTGGCTTTTTCATAATAACGTAATCATTTATTTTATAACTGTCTTTCATATTATCCTTCAACATCGATATCAAAAGAATCAAGAATAGTTATTAATTCCGAACGACTACTAAACGGTATTTCTATTCTATTATCCTTAATTTTAACTTTTGTACCTAATTTATCTCTTAATAATTCTTGATAAACAATAAATTCACTATTTACATTTGGTTTTCTAGAAATATTAACTGCTTTTTTTACGTTGGTTCCTTGGCATAATTCTTCAAGTTCTCTAACGCTTAAATTTTCAGAAATAACTTTATTAGCCAACATATTTATTTCTTCTTCACTAGATAATTTACTTAATAATCGTGCATGACTCATAGATAATTTTTTATTATTTACTAATTCTTGAACTTCTTTAGGCAATCTTAACAAACCTATCATGTTAGTAATATGAGTACGATCCTTGCCAATTTTTTTAGCAAGTTCTTCTTGAGTAATGCTTGTTTTATTAATGATATTATAATAAGCTTCTGCTTCTTCAATTGATGATAGATCTTCTCTTTGAATGTTTTCTAAAATGGCAATTTCCATCATTTCTTCATCAGAAAAATCACGAACTATTGCTGATATTGTAGTCATCCCTGCAATTTTTGCAGCTCGACATCTTCTTTCACCAGCAACAAGTTCATATCCTTTAATACTTTTTTTAACAATAATTGGTTGTAGTAAACCATTTTCCTTGATTGATTTAGCTAATTCTTCTAAAGATGCTTGATCAAAATATTTTCTTGGTTGATATGGATTACTTCTAATATCATTAAGATTAACTTCAACAATATCGTTTTTTGAAGCATTCTCAACAATATCTTTTTCTAATTGATCAAAATCAAAATGTTCTGTATTGAACAATTGATCTAATCCTTTTCCTAATGCCTTACGATTATTTTCCATTGCGTTCAATCACTTCCTTAGCTAAGTTCATATATGCTTCGTTAGCACGACTATTGGGATCATATTCCCCAATTGGTTCTCCGTGACTTGGAGCTTCAACTAATCTAATTAATCTTGGAATAATAGTATCAAAAACTTTATCTTTAAAGTATTTTCTAACTTCTTCAACCACTTCTAATCCAAGATTAGTTCTCGCGTCTAATAATGTTAATAATACTCCTTCAATTTTAAGATTGGGATTTAATTTAGTTTGAGTCATAATAATTGTGTTTAATAATTGAGTGATACCTTCTAATGCAAAGAATTCACATTGAACCGGTATAATTACTGAGTCACTCGCAACTAAAGCGTTTGTTGAAAGCAGCCCAAGAGAAGGAGGACAATCAATAATAATATAATCAAATTTATCACGAATATCAACCAAACTATTTCTCAGTTGTTCTTGAAATTTAAATTTATCGTTTGTATAAGCTTTTTGAATTAATTCTACATCAAGTCCAGCCATATTGATTGATGCCGGAATAATATATAGATTATCAAATCTTGATTTAATAACTGCATCTTTTGCTGGAGATGATCCATTAATTATATCATAAGCAGATTTATCATATTCACTTTTATTGATTCCTAGTCCTGTTGTTGAATTACCTTGTGGATCTAAATCAATTAATAAAGTTAATTTATTTAACTTTCCTAAAGAAGCAGCTAAATTAATGCTGGTGGTAGTTTTTCCGACTCCGCCTTTTTGATTAACAAGTGATATTACTTTTGCCATTTTACCACACCTTTTTCTTAATATATTTTATCATAGTTAATGGTAAAAGTGAAACAAATTGCGTTTATAAAAAATAAAAAAGAAGGTCTTATTCAGCCTTCTTTATTGCATCTTCTAGTTCTTGTTCAGTCATCTTTGTATAACCTTTAATTTTTTTGTCTTTAGCAATAACTTTTAAATTAGTAATATTAGGTTCAATATCTGGATTTTTGTCTTCGTCAATCAACTCATCAATATCTTCTTTTGTTAGAGTTTCACGATCAATTAATGCATCACTAATTAATCTGATTAACTTTTCGTTTTCCTTTAATACTTCGTGAGCAATTGAGTAACATTTATCAATGATTTTTCTTGTTTCTTTATCAATTTCTAGAGCGACTTGGTCAGAAAAATTCTTTGCTTTAGCATAATCTCTACCTAAGAATACTCCTTCAGTTTTTGTTTCAAATTGAATTGGTCCTAAATCACTCATTCCATATTCGGTAACCATACTTCTTGCAAGTTTAGTTGCACGACTAAAGTCATCGGTAGCACCAGTACTAATTTCACCATAATATAATTCTTCACTAACACGTCCACCAAGCAATCCAGTTATCATATCTAATAATTCACTTTTAGTTACAATACCTTTTTCTTCCTTTGGTAACATCATCGTGTAACCGCCAGCCATTCCTCTTGGAATGATTGTAATTTTATGTACTTCATTTGCGTGTTCTAATTTTAATCCAAGCACAGCATGGCCTGCTTCATGAAGACTAACTAGTAGTTTTTCTTTATCAGTAATCTTACGACTTGTTTTTGCAGGTCCAAGTAATACTCGATCTGTTGCTTCATCTATTTCACTCATGCTAATTGATAATTTATTACGTCGAACAGCAAGTAAAGCTGCTTCATTTAATAGATTTTCTAAATCAGCACCACTAAATCCAGGTGTTCTTTTTGAAATACTTTTTAAATTGATAGATTTATCAAAAATTTTTCCGCGAGCATGTACGCCAAGAATATCTTCTCTTTCATCAACATCTGGCAAACTTACTGTTACTTGACGATCAAATCTTCCAGGTCTTAATAATGCTGGATCTAAAACATCTGGGCGATTTGTTGCGGCAATAATTATAATGCCTTCATTAGCACCAAATCCATCCATTTCAGTTAATAATTGGTTTAGAGTTTGTTCTCTTTCATCGTGTCCACCGCCTAAACCAGTTCCACGTTGTCGTCCAACTGCATCAATTTCATCAATAAAAATCAAGCACGGAGCTGTTCTTTTTGCTTCTTTAAACATATCACGAACACGGCTTGCACCAACTCCAACAAATAACTCTACGAAATCCGATCCACTTATATAAAAGAATGGAACATCAGCTTCACCAGCAACGGCTCTTGCTAATAAAGTTTTACCTGTCCCCGGAGGGCCAACTAACAAAACACCTTTAGGAATTCTTGCACCTAATTTTTGAAATTTTTTAGGATTTTTTAAAAAATCAATTAATTCTTTAACTTCTTCTTTTTCTTCTTTTAATCCAGCAACATCAGCAAATTTTGATTTTTTTTCATCAGCAAACAATTTTGCACGACTACGTCCAAAATCCATTGATTTATTGTTTCCGCCAGATAATTTTGTAAATAAGAAAACAACTGCTCCAACCAATATAATTACTGGTACAAAATTAACTAGTATCGAAACTATTGAACTGTTTTCAGGGTTTGATTTTGTTTTTACAATAAATGAATTTTCATCAGAATACTTTAATATTTTTGACATTACTGCTTCTGATAAAGGAACACTTACCTCAAATATTTCCGTAGCACTATATTCTTTTAATTTTCCTTTAATATCATATACACCGCCACCACTTCTCGGAGTAATTGTAATTTCTTCCACTTCGTTTTTAGCCATACGAGTAATTAATTCATCATATGAAAATTTATTAACTTTTACTTGTCCTAAGTTAAATAAAAACAGTGTTACAATAATCACTAAACTTAAAGTAATGTAAGGAAATATATTTTTTGCCATGTTTTTTTGATTTTTTTTCATTTTTTTTACCTCTTTTCATGAAATTCAATAACTATATTATAATCTTCTTCTTCATCATATATAGATTTTTTTAATCCTGGAATCCAAAGAATATTATTATCACTATCAGTAACTATTGGCCATAATTCTCGATTTTGTTTATCTATTTTTTGATCAATAAATATTTTATTTACTTTTGTATGGCCTTCAGAATTTTTGATTTGAATTGTATCGCCTTCACATCGACATCTAACAATTATTGGTAAAGTGAGTTTATATGAATTTAATCTAATACAATTATTATCATGTAATTTATCATTTGTTGAATCTATTAATAAATTTCCATCTGGAAGTCTAATTTTACCATTATAAATAAAGTTGTATTTTTGACTATTCGTTTTTTTGAACTCGAAGTATAGTTTATCATAACTTTTTATAGCACGCAAGTCATTTGGTAGCATTATTTCAAGATTTGGCTTAGTGTTTTCACATAATGAAATTAGTTGTTTAATGTGAGTTGAATTAATTAGTTTAATATCATTATCGTAAATTTTTTCTAATAATATCATTAAGACGTTTTTTTGAATAAGTAATTCTTGTTTTAAAAATATATTAATAATTAATTCATCGTTTATATACACTTTTTCAAATACCATATTACTTACTTTATTGATATACGTATTTACTTCTAATAACGTCTCACTGTATTGAATATATTTTAAATGAATGTTTTCATATTCCTTTTTAAGTTCCGGAACAATGTTATGTCGATATCTATTTCTAGTATAATGATTTTCACTGTTTGATACATCATCAAAATATTGAATAGAATTTGTTTTGTTGTAATTAATAATATTTTCTTTGGTTAATGTAATTAACGGTCGAATAATAAAGCTTCCTTCTTCAAATGAAATTTTTTCAAAACCAGCATAACCCTTTAGTGAAGACCCTCTTGTAATACGCATTAACACAGTTTCAATTAAATCATCTCCATGATGAGCAGTAAATAAAAAGTGCGAATTGTATTTTTTTAGTAATTCATAGAAAAATTGATAACGAATATTTCGAGCTTCTTGCTGAAAATTATCACCTTCATATTTGCTAATTGTATGCGATTCAAAAATTATATTATTTTTATTACAAAAGTCTTCTAAAAATTTTTCTTCAGTAATGCTTTCTTTTCTTTGATTATGATTAACGTGTGCTAAAACTATTTTATATTTTTGTTTCATTAATAAATCTAGCAAACACATCGAATCCGAACCAGATGATACCGCAACAATAATATATTCATCATTAATAATAAGTTTTTCTAAAAAATCTTCAACTTGTTTCATATACATCCCTGCTTCTAAAACATATTGTATCATAAAAAAAAGGAATAAATCCTTTTTTATCTTTTTGAAAATTGTGGAGCTCGTCTTGCTTTTCGTAATCCATATTTTTTTCGTTCTTTTTTTCTTGGATCACGTGTTACAAAACCAGCAGATTTTAACACTTTACGATAAGAATCTTCACGAGTTTGATCTGTTTCTTCATCATAAATCATCAATGCTCTTGTAATTCCTAAACGAATTGCTCCAGTTTGACCAGAGTATCCTCCACCTTGAACTAGAATATCTATATCAAATGTTTTTTCGTTATTAGTAACTACTAAAGGTTGCATTAAATCCATTACCATAGTTGCAAAAGGCATGTATTCTGCAACTGGTTTCCCATTAACAGTAATATTTCCTTTTCCTTTTTTAAAACTTACTTTTGCAATTGAGCGTTTACGACGTCCTGTTGCAGTTATATCTTCTTTACTCATATATCCTCCTATTTAATTTCCATTTTTTCTGGTTTTTGAGCTATTTGATCATGTTCTGGTCCAGCATAAACAAATAATTTTCGATACATTTGTCTGCCTAATGGTCCATTTGGTAACATACCACCAATTGCTCTTTCAATCATTTCAGTTGGATATTTGTCTCTCATTACACGAGCAGTTCTTTCACGAAGTCCTCCAGGGTAACGACTATGATTGTAATAAATTTTCTTGTCTAATTTATCGCCTGTTAAAATAATTTTTTCTGCATTGACGATAATTACATAGTCACCACAGTCAATATGAGGTGTATATGTAGGTTTGTGTTTTCCTCTTAATACAGAAGAAATTTGTGTAGCTAAACGGCCTAAGGTTTTTCCTTCGGCATCAACTACATACCATTTTCTTTCCACTGTTTCTTTTGTTTGCATGAATGTTTTCATAAGTTTAATCCTTCCTTTACCTAATTTTCTTAACTTTCCCAGAGATAAAAAAATATGGTAAATAAATGTACCAAGTAGAATTATATGATAAGTACTAGTAATTGTCAAACAATTTAAAACGTTAAATGTTAATATTCTACATTTTCAAGATATAATCCAGATGCAGGTGCGGTAGAATAAGGAACCTCAATTACACTATTATTAATTAATTCTTCCATTTTACTTATTGAAATCTTACCTAAACCAACATATATTAGTGACCCAACAATATTTCGAACCATATATCTATAAAAAGATTTTCCAATAAATTTAATATATAGTTGATTATTATAAGAAGAAAATTTGATGCCATCTATTATGCAATTATAATTATCTCTTTTTCCACTAACAAAGTTTTGTAAAGAGTGTTCCCCGCAAAATAATTTTGCCGCTTTTTTCATTAATCTGATATTAAGTTTTCTATTTAAGTTATATGTGTAATCATTTATTAATGGGTCGTAATTACCTGTATTAATAATATAAATGTATGTCTTTCTTTTTACGTCAAATCTAGCGTGAAAATTATCATTAACGATTTTACAATCATTAATATGTATTGCATTGTTAACTCGATCATTTATTGTCTGTATCAATTTAGTCGGATCTAGATTTATGTCTAAATCAAAATGACATTTTTGATTTATTGCGTGAACCCCGCGGTCTGTTCTTCCAGAGCCTTTCACAAATACTTCGTTTTTATTTATAATTGATAAAACTCTTTCTAATTCACCTTGAATAGTTAATTTGTTATTTAATTTTTGAAATCCATTAAATTTTGATCCATCATAGGATACTGATATTAAATATCTCATATTAAACCAAAGATATAAATTATAATTAAACTTAATAGTATAAGTATTGTTATAATATCAAAAACATGAATATTATTTGAATTAAGGTTTGTTCTGATTTTATTACAATTATATAACTTTGCTTCCATATTAAATTTAACAATGTTTTTCTTTTGAATACTTAGTCTAAAAATTTGAGGAATACTTTTAAATATGACAAAAATTTTACCAAAAACTGTTCGATATCTGTAATCAAATCCTCGACTTGATTGACTATTTGTTATGTTTTGTGTCACATTTAAACAAATGGGAATAAATTTTAAAAATAAACTTATTTTTAATGCCAATTTACCAATTTTAAAATAAAAAACATTGAATGGTTTAATAATTTTTTCTATTCCGTTAGCTATTTCTATTGGGCTTGTCGTATAAGTTAAGACCATTAAATAAGTTAAAATAATAATTACTTTAAGAATTATTTCTAAACAAATGGTTAATGGCAAATTAAATATAGCAAATACTATAATAATAATTGCGTAAAAATATCTGAATGTCCAATTAATCTTTACATAATTTTTAAGTGGAACATTACTAAAAACGGCAATAACAATCATTATTGTGCCAGCAATAGACACTATTCTAATGTCGGGAATAAACGCGATAAGAATCAATAAAATAAAGTTTATAATTTTAGTCGTAGAATTTTGTTTATGCACGAACGATTTGGTTGGATAATATGAAAACATATAATCATTTGACATCTCGATAAACCCCCTTAATCAATTCATTAATTTCATAATAATCTTCTAACTTTGAACCTCTTTTTCTGGCTTTTTGAACAAAATCAATGATTTTTGGGAGTTTAATATAGCGATCAATATCACTAATATATAAATCTTTTTGCTCACATGAGTAGACTACTTTTCCATCATTTATTACGTAAATATAATCAACACACTTTAAAAGAAAATCAACATCATTAGATATTAAAATAATTGTTCTTTGATGTTTTGTTTTTAATAATTTTATTAATCGAATAATATTGTTTCGATCATAATTATTTAATCCTTTTTCAATTTCATCAAATATAATAACTTTTGGATTATAAGCAATTATTGAAGCAATCATTACCTTTTTTTGTTCTGACAAAGACATATTTAATGGATTTCGAAAATAATAAGTTTCGTCTAAACCAACTAACTTCAAAGCATCGATTGGTCGTTCCTTGATTTTGTTTAGTCGATACTTATAATGTTTCATTCCATATTCAATTTCTTGTTTTACAGTTTCATTAAACAAATAATCCCTTGGATCAGAAAACGCATATCCTATTTCAAATCTTAAACTATTGATATTTTTTATATATTCATTCCTTTTAATAGTGAATTTCCCTATTTTAACCGAACCAATACTTGGGGTTTCAATAGCGCACATTAACTTACCAATCATATTTTTATTGTAATCACCATAAAAAGCCGTTATGCTTTTTTCTTTGATTTCAAAATCAATATTCGATAATATTTTTTCTTGAATTGGAGAATTATAGTTGTTATATACAGTAACATTGTTAAATTTTATTTCCATAATTCCTCCACAATTTTATCAATATTATAATAGGTTTTATTTAACAAATTATATACTTGAAGTTGTCGACTCAAATCAACAGCAAAAGGTAAATTAAAACCAAATCTTTTTAGAATTTTTTCTTCAGATAAAACGCTATTTGTTTTTCCTTCAATAATTATTTTACCTTTATCTAAAACAATCAAGTAGTCTGCATATAAAACTTCTTCAATTTCAGTTGTAATATTAATAAATCTTATATTTTTTTCTTTTAATAGTTTAATTATTTTTAATTGCATTTCTCTATTTACGTGTGTTAATACATCATCAAACACAATCATTTGTGGATTCATAACTATAAAAGAAATAATTTTAACAACTGTTTGATCAGATTTAGATAGAGAATCTAAATCAAAACCCATCTTTTCAGATAGATTGAAGTATTCTCCAAGATAAATAATTTCATCACGCATTCTTTTGTTACTAACTCTTAAATTTTCCATACCAAAGGCAATTTCATCGGCAACTGTTTCAGCAACAAAATTATATTCATTATTAACAACAGCTAAATTTTTACGAATTTTTTCAATGTTTTTTTTATTTAGTGTTAGGTTATATATTCTAATTGAATCGGACAAATATATTCCTGATAATATTTTAGCTAAGGTAGTTTTTCCAGATGAACTAGTTCCAATAATTGTGGTATCTTGATTAAAAATTATCATATCAAAATTATCAAAAACAGGAGTTTCACTATATTTAAATGTTAATTTACTGATATCAATAATCTTTTCCATAAAACCACCTCAAAAAAAAGACATAATCAAGTAGATTATATCTTATAAATTAGTATAATTCAATTAAATGAATATTGCCTTAACTTTTGAATTGCTAATTATAGACGCGACTGGTCGTGGATTTTTATATTTTGAAATTAAAACTACTTCGCCTTTTTTTAGTGTTTTCTTAACATCAATGGTTCTTTGATTAGATGATCCTTTGAATTTTAAATTTAAACTTTTATGTTCAATTTCGAATTTACCATCTACTAAAACATCAATATACTTGAAAATTTCTAAATAAATTTGATTTGTTTTTGCCATTTCCATTAATTCTTCAAAAGTAAATCCAGTAAAACACCAGACATTAAGATTATCTTCTTTAGTCGCTTTCGCAAGAGATAAAAGTGCTTCTGGTTGAAACATCGGTTCTCCACCAGAAAAGGTAATGCCGTCTTGAATTTTTAAATTTTTGATTTCAATAATTAAATCTTCAACGTCTTTGACAAAGCCGCCGTTATAATCGTGCGAACTTGGGTTATGACATCCTGGGCAGTGATGCGGACACCCTTGAAACCAAATTACTGTTCTCAAACCTTCACCGTCAACTATACTATCTTTTTGAATTGGCGCCGAAAGTCTAACTACTTGTTTCATTCTAAATTATGTTTAACTCTGTCGTGTTCTTCTGCCCTTTTGCCATCATTAAATCGGTCTACAGTTCCAACTAAATATCCTGTAATTCTTCTAATTCTCTCAAAACTAACACCGTCTAGTTCGGTTCTTCCACATCCTGGACATTGATCATTAATAACACCTGTAAATCCACAAACTGGATCACGATCAACCGGATGATTAACAGCACCGTAGCCAATACCGCTTTCCTTCATTAAACGAACAACCTTAATAAAAGCATCAACGTTGTTTGTTGGGTCACCATCAAGTTCAATATAACTAATATGACCAGCGTTTGTAAGCGCATGATATGGAGCTTCAGTTTTTATTTTTTGTTCAATTGTTGTTGAATAATAAACTGGAACATGGAAGGAATTAGTATAATAATCACGATCAGTAATTCCTGGAATAATTCCATAAATAGATTTATCAATTGCGGTAAATCTTCCGCTTAATCCTTCAGCAGGAGTGGCAATCAACGTGTAATTTAAATTTTCTTCTTTGGAATATTTATCACATTTTATTCGCATGCGTTCAATTATTTCTAGACCTAATTCTTGTGATTTTTTGGATTCTCCATGATGCTTTCCAGTTAAAGCTTTAAGTGTTTCGGCAAGACCAATAAACCCAATGGTTAAAGTTCCGTGACCAAGTACTTTTCCAACCTTATCATTTGGTTTTAATTTATTAGAATCCATCCAAAGACCTTGTCCCATTAAGAATGGAAAATTCTTTACTTTTTTGTTTGATTGAACTTGAAGTCTCTCATACAATTGTCCTTTAACCATATCAAGAAGATAATCTAATTCTTTAAAGAATCCCTTCAGATCAGCTTCAGATCTTTCATTAGTTGCTATTCCGTATTTGATACCTAATCTTACTAAATTAATTGAAGTAAAAGATAAATTTCCTCTTCCGGGAGTAATACTTTTATTTTTATCAAAAGCATTTGCTAAAACTCTTGTACGACATCCCATATATCCAACTTCAGTTTTATAATTACCAGGAACATATGATGTAATATTAAATGGAGCGTCAATAAATGAAAAGTTAGGAAATAGTCTCTTAGCTGAAACTCGACACGCTAGTTCAAATAAATCATAGTTTGGATCTTGTTTATTATAATTTATGCCTTCTTTTACTTTAAAAATTGATATTGGAAAAATAGGTGTTTCATTTCTTCCTAAACCTGATTCGGTTGCAAGTAAAAAGTTTTTTATAACCATTCTTCCTTCTGGAGAAAAATCGGTTCCTAAATTTATTGAGCTAAAAGGAACTTGGGCTCCGGCACGACTATGCATTGTATTTAAATTATGAACAAAAGCTTCCATAGCTTGATATGTTCCGCGATTAGTTTTTGACAAAGCTTTTTCATATGCTTTTCTAAAAATTTTAATAACTTGTGCTGATTCTTTCGCATATTTATCAAAATCAGATATTTCAAATTCAATACTTGTTAATTTTGATATATCTTTTTCAATTTGATTAAAATTGATGAAGTGAAGAAATCCTTCAACATCTAATAAATCATAAACCATTTGTTTGAATTCTTTTCTAAATGTTTTAATAACTCCTGGCGCCATAAAGAAATCAAATGCCGGAATACTTTGTCCTCCATGTTGATCGTTTTGATTAGCTTGAATAGCTATAGCTGCTAACGCAGAATAACTAGCAATATTATTTGGTTCTCTTAAAAAACCGTGGCCAGTTGAAAATCCATTTTTGAACAAATCAAATAAATCAATCTGAGTACAAGTTGTAGTTCCCATAGGTAGAAAATCCATGTCATGAATATGAATTCTTCCTTCATCATGAGCATCAGAATATTCTTTTTTTATCAGATATGCTTTAGCAAATTCTTTAGATACAGTGCTTCCAAATTGAAGCATTGTTCCCATGGCGGTATCTCCATCAACATTAGCATTTTCTCTTTTTGAATCCGATTCAGAAGAATCACTCAAACTTAATTGTTCGATTGCTTTCATCAATTTGCTTTGTCTTTGAGTAAAAGATTCTCTTGATGCCGCTCTTCTTTCACGATATGCAGAAAAAGAGTTATATACATCAACAAAACCCATGTTTTTCAACATGTTTTCAATAATATTTTGTATATCTTCAATGTGAATTTCTTTTTTGCCTTTATAGTCATTTTCAATTTGAGAAATGACCTTTAAATATACTTCATTAATAGCTCCTTCAGTATAGTCTGCGTCTTCTAAACTATCGAAGCCTTTCTTAATAGCAATAGCTATCTTACCCCCATTGAATTTGACTTGTTTGCCATCTCTTTTTACAACACTAAGTGCTTTAAAAAAATCTGATTTGTCCATATCATTACACCTCCCACAGTTTTCGATATTTTACAATCATTACATAACTTATAAATAAATTTAAGAGTTACAACATTGTATTTTTAGTATACCTACGATAAGCTAAAAAAGCAACCTAAAAACTCTTTAAAATATAAATTTTTTTCGCATTATTTAATTATTCTAAAAATTATTTCACCATCCTTTGAATATAAATATTTTTCGCGAGCATATCTCGCAACATAATCCGGATCTTCTAGTTTTTTTATCTCTTCTTTTAGAAGATCCTCTTTTGATAAAAGGACAGTATACTCTTCTTTCAACCTTTGCGTTTGATTGTGATTTGAGAGTATTCTTCCCCAATATTTAAAAAATATCCCTGAAATTGTGATAAATAAAGCACAGCAAACCAAAAAAGAAATCATAATTCGTCTTTTGTCTTTTTTGCTTTTTTTTCTCACAGAGACCACTCCTTATTATATTATCTTAAGTATAGTCGATATTCTATTATTGCTCAATAAATTATCTTGCCAATTTACACTATTTAACACATTTAGGCAAAAAAAAACTCAATCTGAGTTTTTTTGTTTTATTCTTGAACTGCTGGTTCTTCAACTTTATTGTATTCTTCAAGAATGGCATCTTGAAATTGTTTTCTCACTTCAGGATTAATTGGATGAGCTATATCTTTGTATCCACCAGTTGCTGTTTTACGACTTGGCATAGCAATGAATAACCCGTTATCTCCCTCAATAATTCTGATGTCATGAATAGCAAACGCATCGTCAAGGACAACGTTTGCAATTCCTCTCATTCGAGAGTCAACTTTTTCAGTTTTGCGAACAGATACAGATGTAATTTCCATAGAAACGCTCCTTCTAAGTCAATTTTATAATAATATTGTTAAAAAATCAAGTTTATTAATGTTTTAAGAATAAATCGAATTAGATATTTCCACAAAAACATTTAATGGGATTTCTTCTGCTCTCGATTGTAATGTTAACTTGTTTTTTATTAATGTTGATTCTATTTTTTCTAAATCATAATTGATAAGATTATTCCTAATTGTCTTTCTCTTAAATTGAAATGAATCACGTAAAAGTTTATTAAATGTTTCTTCTGAATTAACTTTATAATTTTTAGTTGATCGAGTAAATAATAATATTGCACTATCAACATTTGGCTTTGGATAAAACACATCTTTTTTAACAATAAATAATTTTTTAATATCAAAATAATAATTCATGTAAACAGTCAAAGATCCATATTCACGACATTTTGGATTTGAACTAAAACGATCTGCAACTTCATTTTGAACCATTAATAACATGGCATCAACTGGAAGTTTGTCATTAATTATTTTTTTAATTATTGGAGTTGTTATGTAATAAGGTAGGTTGGCAATAATATATAATTTGTCATATGTAATTTTTGATATTTCATTATTAATATCTTGCGAAAGAAAATCATTATAGATTACTTTTTGTTTATCGTTGTCAATTTTTTCGAGAAAAACTTTCAATGTTTCATCTATTTCATAACCTATATAATAAGGACAATTATTTAATATTGACTTGGTTAAATCTCCTTGACCTGGACCTACTTCAATAACTAAATCATCGCTTTTTATTTCGATGTTAGAGACAATTTTATTTAAAATATTTTGGTCTTTAATAAAATTTTGACCATATTTTTTTTTAACAACAAATTTTTCCATAATACAAAAAAGCTATTTATTCGCTTCTTTTTGCCCAACCTTTTCTTAATAAATCATATTTTATTTGGCTGCGGCCGACGTTGTTTTTTGCATATTCTTCAGATTCTGAAAGCAAATCTAAAGCCGTTCCGCCAACACCACGATCAAGAACAATAGCAAAAATTGGTTTATCAGATATTCTCTTTGACTCAAAAGTTACAATTGATCCACATGGCATACTTTTTGACGAAGCAACGATTCGTACAGTTCCATAATCTTTATCATTATAAGTAGTTCTACCATCTCGAACATCTTGACTTGTACATCCTAAAAAACCAGAACAAAGAGGACAATTTGCTCCATATCCAGTTAAATATCCAACATAACTATCAATTGGAGTATATAAATCATCATAATTTATCTGTTCAATTACTTCAGCCATTGCATGTAAATCCAAAGTTTTGTTTAAATTATTATTTATAGTTTTTGCTTCTTCACGAACTGCTACTTGGCTAATTAATGATACAGCTAACAGTAGTAAAAGAATTCTAATTGTTTTATTAATTTTATTGAAAATGTTCTTCATGTTTCACCTCTATATTGATATATTTATTTTATCATGATGCTATTTAAATGTCAAAAATTCGTTTAATATTGTTATTGGTTATTTTTGATAATTGTTCCAATGTAATATCATTATTTTTACTAATAAACTTAGCAATATCAAGAATATGTTTTGGAAAATTCTTCTTTCCACGATAGGGTTCAGGAGTTAAAAATGGACAGTCTGTTTCTATTATTATGTTTTCAACACCTATTTTTTTTATTATATCTTTTAAATTGCTGTTTTTAAAAGTAATTGTACCATTTATACCAAGAACAAATCCCATTTTTATATAAATGTTCGCGGTTTCATAACTTCCACCAAAAGAGTGGATTACTCCTTTGACATTGTGTTTTTTTATACAATTAATTGTGTCCTCAGTTGCTTCTCGACTGTGAATTACAACTGGTAAATTATGTTCTTCTGCAAATTTCAACTGCTTATTAAACCATTTGATTTGAATATCTTTATTAATTTTTTCATAGTGATAATCTAAACCAATTTCACCAATAGCTACAATATTTTTCTTATTAAAGTTGTTAATAAGAAATACAAACCATTCTTCGGTTATTTCTTCAATGTTATTAGGATGAATTCCTATTGTTCCATAAACATTTTTATGGCTTTGAGATATATTTACTGTTTCGATATTACTTAATAAATCGTATCCACTTGTAATATATCGATTTATCATATTTTCGTTCGCTTCTTCAATAATACTATCTAAATCATCATAATATTCATTTAATAAATGGCAATGACTATCTGTAAACATCTTAATCACTCTCCTTCATATCAAAGATATTAATAATATCAATTAAGTAATAGATAAAATGTTTCTTTAATTTATGAACAATCAAAGTTACAATTAATCTCTTGTTATGGTATCTGATTTTTATAGATCGATCAATATTAAATATTTTTAACAATAATTTATCACCTTTAATTGTTGAAACTAACTTTTCTGGTATTATTAATTCTATTGTATTTTCAGATTGATTAAGTTGTTTAATATCTAATCTTTTTGCTATGTTTTCAAATAATCTTTGAGACATATATATATTAGTGGTTTCATCAATTGTTCCAAATCTATCTTCTATTTCTTTTTTGACAATATTTAATTGTTCTTTCGATGTTATTTCACTAATTTTTTTATGGATTTCAATTTTAATACTTTCATCAAAAACGTAATTATTGTTAATGTGAGTTTCAACATAAGTTAGATTTTTTTCATCTAAAATCTCTGGAGCAATAGCTTTTCCACTAATTTCTTGAATTTTTTCATTAATCATTTCTAAATATAATTCAATTCCAATTGAATCAATGAATCCAGCTTGTTCACTACCCAAAATATTTCCCGCTCCTCTAATTGATAAGTCTCTCATTGCTATTTTATATCCACTACCAAGTTCAGTAAATTCTTGAATTGAATTTAGTCTTTTGATTGCAGTTTCTGTCAAAATTTTTCTCTTATCATACATTAAATATGCGTATGCCATTTGATTTCTTCGCCCAACTCTTCCCCTTAACTGATATAGTTGACTTAAACCAAAACGATCTGCATCAATTACAATCAATGTATTAACGTTAGGAATATCGATCCCTGACTCAATTATAGTGGTACAAACAAGCACATCATATTTTCCGTCAATGTAATTTTGCATAATTTCTTCTAGATCATTTTTATTCATTTGTCCATGAGCAAACGTAACTGAAGCTTCAGGAATCAATTTTGAAATTTTATCAGCCTCTTCAGCAATATCTTTAACAGTGTTATATAGAACAAATACTTGTCCTCGACGAGATAATTCTTTATATACCGCGTCTTTAATAATAAATTCATTTTCCTCAATCACATATGTTTGAACAGGATATCTATTTATTGGTGGTGTGTCAATTATAGATAAATCTCTTACTCCAGACATAGACATTTTTAAAGTTCTTGGAATAGGAGTTGCAGATAGTGTTAAAACATTTATGTTCTTTTTAATTTCTTTTATTTTTTCTTTATGAATTACCCCAAATTTTTGTTCTTCATCAATAATTAACATATCTAAATTTTTATATTTTAATTTGGAATTTAATAGTTTGTGTGTTCCAAAAATTATGTCGACTTTTCCTTGTTCTAAATCATCATATATTTTATTTTCTTGTTTTTTAGTTACAAATCTATTTAATAATGCAATGTTAATTGGATAATTTTTAAAACGTTCAAGGGCATTAACATATTGTTGCTTTGACAAAATAGTCGTTGGGCATAAATATGCGACTTGATACCCGTTTAATACAGCTTTAAATATTGTTCTAAATGCAACTTCTGTTTTTCCATATCCAACATCTCCACAAAGAAGACGATCCATTGGTTTTGTTGTCGTTAAATCTTTATTTATATCTTCAATCGCTTTTAATTGATCTGGAGTCGGTTCATATATGAATTCACTTGCAAATGTTTCTTCCTCAACATAGGATTTATAAGCATCTTTTTTATTTCTTTCTCTTTCAGCATATAATTCTATTAATTCATCAGATATATCGTTAATTTTATTTCTTGCTTTTAACTTTTTCTTTTCCCAATCAATTGAATTAAGTTTGTTAATTACAGGAGAAACTCCATCTTTTGTTGTATATTTAAAGATAGTGTTAATTTTTTCAATAGGAATATATACTTTGTCATTTCCTTTATATAAAATTTGAATATAATCCGTTTTTAAACCATTTTTTTCTATTGTGACAATTCCATTATATATACCTATTCCATGAACTCGATGAACAACATAATCATTTATTTTTATTTGATCAAAATTACTTATTCTTTTACCAATTTTTAAGCTGCTTCGATAACTACTTTTTTGAGTATGTTCTTTTTCAATATCATTTTCTCCAACAAATATATAATCGTTTAAAATAAAACCTTTTCCAATTTTTTGATTGATAATGTTTATTTTATTAATTGCAATCTTACTATTTGATTGTTGAATAATTGCAGTTGGAAAATAACTTTTTAACAAATTTATTTGATGTAAATTACTCATACAAAACACTATTGTTTTTTCAATAGATAAATTATCATTAATAAATTTTTCAATATAATCGAAATCAGAATTAAAATTAGTTAATTCTTGGCATTTATTTTTTTGTGTGTTTTTATTTATTGTGTCAATCTCAATTATGTTATTTTCTTTAATTTCACTTAGATCAAACATAATTTTCCCGAGCTGATCTAAATTGTTAAATTTTTGGTAATTTTTAATATCTTCAACTAATTTATCATATGAATTATTGATTTGTTTAATATTAAATTTATAAACATCGGGATAATTCATATATTCTATTAATGAAACATTATTTTCAGTTTTCATTTCTTTGTAAGGATGAATGACTATATTTTTTATTGATTCGATAGACATTTGTGATATTTCATCAAAATATCTTATTGATTCAATCATATCACCAAATAATTCTACACGAGTAGGACGTTCTTCTTCAATACCAAAGAAATCAACAATATAACCTCTCACAGCATATTCCCCAGTTGTTGTTACAAGTGATGTTCGATTATATCCATATTCTTCAAACAGGCCGATTAAGTTGTCTCGATTGATTGCATCATCAACATTAATTTTTTTACTTTGTTGATTCTTTGTTAATTTAGGTAAAAAGTGTAAGTAACCCATTAGGTTAGTTATAACAATTGTTTTTTTATTTTCATTAATTCTTCTAATAGTTTCTAGTCGACTAATTTTCAATTCTGGAGACGAAGCTAAAACAACAGAAGAAACAAAATCATCCATTAAAAATAAATATACATCTTTGTTATATGTTTTTAATTTTTCAAATACTTTGTTTGCATCAAAAATTGTGTTGGTTAGAATAATTACACTTTCATTTCCTTTATTAAATCTTTCGGATATAATAATTGCATATAAATCTTCAGTTAATCCTTCATATTTACTTTCATCAAAAGAAATGATTTCATTTAAAAATTTCATTGGATACCTATTTGCTCAATTTATCATTGATAAAGTTTTCAATAATTAAATCAAATTCAGACTGTAATTCTAAAATTGTTTTTTTATCTTTACGAGAAAATTTTTGGAGAACATAATCAATTACATCTTCTTGATTGGGTTTAGATACTCCAATTTTTAAACGCCAAAACTTATCAGAATTTAAACATTCAATTATTGAATTAATGCCATTGTGTCCACCTGAAGAACTATTTCGTTTTGTTTTATACTTACCCACTTCTATATCAATGTCATCTTGAATTACTAATATATCATCAATATTAATTTTATAATAATCAATAAATTGTTTAATAGGTTGTCCAGATAGATTCATAAATGACATAGGTTTAATAAATAATATTTTTTCTCTGAGATGTTTTTTTTCACAAAATAAAGAGTTGAATTTTTCTTTCCATTCAACTTCTCCTAAATAGTTGTCCACAATACTAAAGCCGATATTATGTCTTGTTTCTTTGTATTTTTTACCAGGATTTCCTAAGCCAACTACTAATTTCATTTTGTCTCCTATCTATTATATTTATTCAATTATAAACTCTTTTCTTTCACCATTTATTATTACAGTATATTTTTTGTTTAATATATCAACACTATCAACTCTTCCGCTTCCTTGTTTAGTGTCAATAATTGAGCCAATTTGTGGTAAGTCTTCTCTAAACTCTGAGTAAAGATCATCTTCATAAGACAAACAACATAATAAACGACCACAAGAACCGTTAATTTTATTGGGATTTAAAGCAATATTTTGATTTTTTGCCATATTAATTGTTATTGTTTCCATATTATTTTTCATTAAACTACAACAAAGTTGTCGTCCACACTGACCTAAACCACTAACTTCACGAGCTTTGTCTCTAACCCCAATTTGTCTTAACTCTATTCTGGTATGATATATTGAAGCTAATTCTTTTACCAATTCTCTAAAATCTACTCTTTCACTTGCAATAAAATTAAATAGCAATTGTTTTCGATCAAAAGTATAACTTGAATCTATTATATTCATATCTAGTCCAAGGCTATCTGATAATTCTCTAGCTTTTTTTAAAGCCCTATCCGCGGATTCTAAATTATTTAAATGAAGATTATAATCCTTATCATTAGCAACTCTAATAATGTTTTTAATATTATTCATATTACTATTTGATTCTAGATTAATCTTTGTTACTTTTCCATATTGGTTCCCTTTTTCAGTTTCAACAATAACTGCTGAATTAATTTCTATTCCATCTTCACCAATAAAATTATAGGCTTTTCCGCCTTCCTTAAATACTACTCCATATATTTTGTTCATTATCTCACCATTTCTATAAATAATTTTTCAATTACCAAATCTATATTAACATTAAAATAACAATTATTAATAATTTTATCGATTATTTTAATTTTTTCAATAATTGTTTGATTGTTATTGGTGTCTTGAATAAATTTAATTAAATTTTCATCTTCAACAGCGGTTGCTATTTCAAAATTTAAGCAAATGCAATAATAATTTTTTAAAATCTTTAAAAACTTTATTAGTATTTCACGATCTTTTACCGTTCCTATAAATTTTTGTTTATATAAAAATAGTTGGGGCAATTTTTTTTGTACAGAAAGTTCAATTATTTTTCTAACGTGAACTATCAATTCATTTCTAACATCTGGTAATATATCATTCTTTTTATAAAAATCATCTTCATAATCTACTCGAATATACTGACATCTACTTTTTATTGTTGGCATAACCATTTCTCGATTATTTGTGATTAAAAATCCATATATATTGTCTTGAGGTTCTTCTAAAAATTTCAATATTGAATTTGCCGCAGACTCATTCATTTTTTCAACTTCTCTAATTATATAAATTTTATTATCAGAGAATTCTGGTTTTAGCATAAAGTTTCCAATTAAATTTGTTACTTCTTCTTTTCTAATCATACCTTTTATAGGCTCGATTAATGTCAAATCAGGAAAAGTGTTTTGTTCAATTAAATTATAATAATTAATATAATCTTTTGGTTTTTTTTGCCAAAAGATATTCTTTGATAACGTAATAATATCCTTATAACATTGTTGTATATCATTTGTTTCAAATAAAATCGCATGTGACAAAACATCATTTTTAAAATTTGCGATCAATTGTTTGATATTGTTGTTATCCATATTTACCTCTATTACAATGTTTTACGATCCTGAAGAGCTCGACCTAGTGTAATAGTATCTAAATAATCAATTTCAGCACCCATTGGAATACCATACGATAATCTTGATACTATTAATTTTTTATTCTCAAGGACTTTTCTTAAATACATTGTCGTTGCGTCGCCTTCAATTGTTGGTTTTAACGCTATTATTACCTCTTTTTCTTCATTTGTTTCCTTACATCTAGATATTAATGATGATATATTAATATCTTCTGGATAAATTTTATCAATTGGAGAAATCAAACCTCCTAAAACATGATAAACTCCATTATAATTGCCTGTTTTTTCAAAAACAAATACACTTTTATAATCTTCAACAACGCAAATTAAATTTTTATTTCGGGTTGAATCATCACATATATTACAAAGTTTATTAGCTGATAGATGACCACAAATATCACATATTTGAAGGTTTTTTTTACAATCTTTAAGTAAATCAGAAAACTGTGTTACTTCTTTTTCACTTAAATCTAGTATCGATAATGCCATTCGTTCAGCTGTTTTATCACCAACTCCTGGTAATTTTTTTAAGTAGTCCATTGTCTTTTCTAATACTTCTGGATAAATCATATTATATTAAACCACTTAGTGATGGTCCATATTTACCAAGTTTTTCATCTGTAATTTTTTCAATTTTCTTATAGCATTCTTTTGAAGCAATAATAATCATATCTTCCAACAATTCAATGTCATCA
>LFRM01074507.1_pt1 | contig 24314 bp, 16 predicted proteins | sample 618341 | NCBI WGS metagenome assembly LFRM01 (sample SAMN03654438, study PRJNA283298) | anaerobic digester metagenome | isolation source: pool of bioreactors CSTR01a, CSTR02a, and CSTR03a thermophilic anaerobic... | place: Denmark: Kgs. Lyngby | collected 2014-05-21 | reverse complement strand
TGTCAGGCCTTATCTATTTTTGGTGATCACAGTGATGTCATGGCCACGCGCCAGACCGGTTTTGCCATGCTCTGTGCGGGTTCGGTGCAAGAGGCGATGGACTTTGCGGTGATCTCGCATGCGGCGACCTTGATAGGCCGTTTGCCTATTGTGCATTTCTTTGATGGCTTCCGTACCTCGCATGAAGTGGCCAAGATTCAAGCGGTTGGCGATGATGTATTGCATGCGTTGATCTCGCAAGAGGCGTTGCATGCACACCGTGGGCGTGCGATGAGCCCGGATCATCCAGTATTGCGCGGTACCGCACAAAACCCTGATGTGTATTTTCAAGGCCGTGAAACAGTTAATAAGTTTTACTTGGCCTTTCCGCAATTAGTGCAAGGCTTGATGGATCAGTTTGCTGAGCTCACTGGTCGCAAGTATAAAATCTTTGAATATCACGGCGCTGCATATGCTGAGCGAGTGATTATTGTGATGGGCTCGGGTGCAGAAACCGTACATGAAACGGTTGATTATCTGCAAGCTCAGGATGAAAAAGTTGGCGTATTGCGTGTACGTCTCTACCGTCCGCTGGATGCACAGGCTTTATTAGCCGCTTTGCCCAGCAGTGTGAAACAGATTGCCGTGCTCGATCGCACTAAAGAGCCAGGCTCAGACGGTGAGCCTTTGTATAAAGATGTGATCACTGCGCTGGCGCAAGGACAAATGCAAGGCAGTAGCCCATTTGCGCAGCTGCCGAAAGTGATTGGAGGGCGCTTTGGCTTATCCTCCAAAGAATTTACCCCCGGTATGGTTGTAGCAATCTTTAAAGAGTTGCAGCAGGATCAACCCAAAAACGGTTTTACCATTGGTATTTATGATGATGTCACTCACACCAGTTTAGATTGGGATGAGCACTTGCATACCGATGCACATACAAAGTCAGTGCAAGCTTTATTTTACGGCTTGGGCTCGGACGGTACGGTGGGCGCCAATAAAAATACCATTAAGATTATTGGTGAAACGACAGATTTATATGCGCAAGGCTATTTCGTTTATGACTCGAAAAAGTCTGGCGCCATGACCGTGTCGCATTTGCGTTTTGGTCCGCAACCGATTCGCTCGACCTATTTGATTGGTGATCATCAGGCGCAATTTATTGGTTGTCATCAGCCGCAGTTTATCGAACGTTTTGAAATGCTCGATAAGGCCGCGCACGGAGCAGTGTTTCTACTCAATACTGCGCATCCAGTTGATCAGGTCTGGGATGAGTTACCGCGTCGTATGCAGGGGCAAATCCTCGAAAAAAATATTCGTTTCTATTGTATTGATGCTTACGCAGTGGCTCAGCAAGCGAATATGGGTAAACGCATTAATACTATTATGCAGACCTGTTTCTTTGCGATTTCGGGTGTATTGCCACGCGAGCAAGCGATTGCGTCGATTAAAGACGCGGTGCAAAACACCTACGGTATTAAAGGGCAGAGCATTGTCGACTTTAACTTCCGTGCCATTGATGCAGCGTTAGCCAATTTGCATGAAGTCGCTGTGCCCAGTGCGGCCACCAGCACTTTTGAGCGTCCGCCACTAGTGGATGCCGCTGCACCTGACTTTATCAGCCGCTTTACCGCACGTTTAATTGCCGGTGAAGGCGATCGCGTACCAGTGAGTATGATGCCGGTGGACGGTAGTTTCCCGCTGGGCAGTGCTGCTTATGAGAAGCGTAAGCTCGCGCTGGAAATTCCGGTTTGGGATGCCGATCTCTGCACTCAGTGTGGCAAATGCCCGATGGTCTGTCCGCATGCGGCGATTCGCAGCAAACTAGTACCTAAAGACTTAGTCGCTGATGCCCCTGACAGCTTTAAATCACATCCAGTTTTAGGGCGTGATTACCCGCAAGATCATGTGATGATGTATCAAGTGTCGGTAGATGATTGCACCGGCTGTGGTTTATGTGTGGATATCTGCCCCATCCGCGACAAATCCAATGCGTCGCATAAAGCACTGAATATGCAACCGATCGAGCCGTTGCATGAACAAGAACAAGCCAACTGGCGGTTCTTTGAGGCATTGCCTGAGTACGATCGTAATGTGGTGAAAAAGACCACGATTAAAGGCGCTATGTTGCTGCAGCCGCTGTTTGAATTCTCCGGTGCGTGCGTCGGTTGTGGTGAAACACCTTATTTGAAACTGGTCACGCAGTTATTTGGCGATCGCATGGTGGTGGCGAATGCGACCGGTTGCTCGTCGATTTATGGCGCGAACCTACCTACCACGCCTTGGACGGTTAACTCAGAAGGCCGCGGCCCTGCTTGGAATAACTCATTATTTGAGGATAACGCTGAGTTTGGTTTGGGCATGCGGATTGCTATTGATCAGCAAGAAATGTACGCAAAAGAGTTGCTGGCAGAATTACGCGATGCGATTGGTGCTGAGTTGGTTGATGCTTTATTAACGGCAGAACAAAACACTGAACAAGAGATTGCTGAGCAGCGCCTACGTGTTGTCCAGCTTAAAGAACGTCTTGCTGCTTTACCCAATGAGCCGCGTGCCAAAGAATTACTCACTGTCGCTGAGCAACTGGTAGTACGCAGCGTATGGATTATCGGTGGTGATGGCTGGGCGTATGATATTGGTTATGGCGGTCTGGACCATGTGCTGGCCTCAGGCCGTAATGTAAATATCTTAGTACTGGATACCGAGGTGTATTCCAATACCGGTGGCCAGACCTCTAAAGCCACACCACGCGGTGCGGTAGCCAAGTTCTCCAATGCGGGTAAATCCACCGCTAAGAAAGACTTGGCGATGTTGGCCATGGGTTATGAAAATGTATATATCGCTAAAGTGGCTTACGGTGCGAAAGATACGCAAACCTTGCGCGCCTTTATTGATGCCGCTGCCCATGATGGTCCATCACTGATTATTGCGTACTCACCTTGTATTGCGCATGGTGTGGATTTAGCCCATAACCACCGTCAGCAAAATCTGGCTGTGAAAAGTGGGCACTGGCCATTGTTCCGTTACGAGCCTGCGCGAGCAGAGAAGGGTATGAATCCATTACGTTTGGATTCTGCGGCGCCGTCGATTGCTTACACTGACTTTAGCTCGACTGAAGCACGTTTCAGTATGCTCAATCGTACTTACCCAGAAGCGGCGAAGCTCTATCAGCAACAAGCACAAGATGATGTGATTGCGCGCTTTGCCCATTACCAGTCGTTAGCGGATTTACCTGGCGCTGCGGATCTTGAGAAAAAGGAGTCAGCTGATGATTGATTTATCCACTGAGTATTTAGGACTTAAACTAAAAAATCCGCTGGTGCCATCCTCATCGCCGTTAACCGGTGACTTAGACAGTGTGCGTGAGCTGGAAGATGCTGGCGCCAGTGCACTGATTTTGCCGTCACTGTTTGAAGAAAGTATCTTGGCCAGTGAAGCCGCAGCGGTGCGGTTTTTACATGAGCAGGATATTGGTTTTAGTGAGGCCGGTAGTTTTCTACCTGTGCCTGATGAATCGATGTATCTCAGTGAGCTGGATGAATACTTACAATATATTCAGACTCTAAAAAGCAGTGTCTCGATTCCAGTAATTGCCAGTCTCAATGGTATTTCTACTGAAGGCTGGACGCGCTATGGCAAACAGCTGCAAGAGGCCGGTGCCGATGCGCTGGAACTGAATGTCTACTATGTGGCAGCCGATATCTTTGAGTCGGGTGCCGAGGTTGAGGCGCGTTATATCAATGTGCTGCGTGAGTTAAAGCAGCATGTGACTGTGCCGATTACTATGAAGTTGTCCTCGCAGTTTAGCTCGGTCGGGCATTTTGTACGCAGCTTGCAAGATGCTGGCGCACAGGGTGTATCGCTGTTTAACCGTTTCTATCAGCCGGATATTGATTTGCTGACGCGTGAGGTGGTGCCAACCCTAAGTTTGTCTTCTTCTTATGAGAATCTATTGCGAGTGCACTGGATTGCCACCTTATTTGGCAAAGTGGATTTATCCCTAGCAGTCACCGGTGGGATTCACAGTGCTGATGATGCGTTAAAAGCCTTGATGGCCGGTGCTGATGTCACACATTTATGCAGTGTGTTACTGAAGCAAGGACCGCAAGCTGTGGCTGAGATTGAGCAAGCGATGCGTGACTGGATGACCGAGCATGAGTACGCATCAGTGCAGCAACTCAAAGGCAGCGTGTGCCGTGATCATGCAATTGATCCCAGTGCTTATGATCGTGCTAACTATGTGCAAGTCATGCACAGTCATCGCAGTGCGCGCGGGGTTTGGCGTTAACTCAAATACACGTCATTGAGTTTTAGTATGGTTATCCACAGAAGCTGTGGATAACCATGTGGGTAAGTTGCTTCTGCAGGGCTGCAGGCCTTATGTTATGGGGCTGTAGCTTAGATTGGTGAAAAATCCAACGCTTGAAAAAATCCTTTATAATCAAGGTGTTAAGTGTTTTTAGTAAAAATCTACATGAATCTGCAGTAAAAATAACAAATATAAAAGTCAACCCTTAAAATGTGGACAAGTTTTATTAAATGTCCCCAATTGGCCTTGACAGCAGTGCCTCGACAGCGTTAAAGAGGGCATCAGAATTGATTAGAAATAGTACACGAGTTGTAACGCTGCTGTTTGCGAGACAGCGTGTTGTGATCTCAGTTGTAGTTTGGCTGGCAACTGGGGCTGTTCGTCGGGTGTTGACGAGCGCAGTACAGTAAAGCGTAGTATATTGATCGCCAATAACTTATTGAGAATTAAAGCGTAGTGCAACATGACTGTTAATCCATTAGATCCAGATCACTTTGAACAACACGACGACGATTTAGCCGTTGCTCCAGCTAAACCTGCGTTACAACCGCCACCGATGTATCGTGTGATGATGTTAAACGACGATTTTACGCCGATGGATTTTGTTGTTGAAGTACTTGAAACGTATTTTGCTATGAACCGTGAGCAATCGACCCAAGTGATGCTTGCTGTGCATCAGCAAGGTGAAGCAGTATGTGGTGTGTACACACGTGATATTGCTGAAACAAAAGCGCATCAGGTGATTCAATATGCACGTGATAGCAGCCATCCATTATTGTGTGAAATAGAAAAAGACGTATAACCGGCACACGATATTAAATGAGGTGAAACCATGTTGAATTTAGAACTTGAGGTCACCCTCAATCTTGCATTTAAAGATGCACGCGTCAGCCGTCATGAATATATGACGGTTGAACATTTGTTAGTGGCTTTGCTTGATAATAGCGAGGCAGCCAAGGTGTTGCGCGGCTGTAATGTCGATCTGGATGCATTACGCCAAGATTTACGCATCTTTATTGATGCCAATACCCCTCTATTAGCTGAAGTATCTGATGAGGTGCAAACGCAACCCACTTTGGGCTTTCAGCGCGTTTTGCAGCGTGCGGTTTTTCATGGTCAAAGCTCAGGTAAAGAAGAAGTGGGCGGCGCGAGTGTCTTGGTGGCGATCTTCAGTGAAGCCGATAGCCATGCCGTATATTTGCTTAGAAAGCACGATGTGCAGCGTTTAGATGTGGTCAGCTATTTGTCACATGGTATCGATACCGAGCGTAATCCATCAGCCGCAGATGATGAGCAGGATGCCGCTGAGGGTGCGCAAGGCAATTCCGCGAATCCTTTGCTGGACTACGCTGAAGATTTAAATGAGCGCGCACGCCAAGGTCGTATCGATCCACTGATTGGTCGTGAACATGAGCTCGAGCGTGTGGCACAAATATTAGTGCGTCGTCGTAAAAATAATCCGTTGTTAGTGGGCGAGGCTGGCGTCGGTAAAACAGCAATTGCTGAAGGTTTAGCACGACGTATTGTTGACGGTGATGTGCCAGAGATTTTACTCGATAGCGTGGTGTACTCACTTGATTTAGGTGCGCTATTAGCCGGCACTAAATACCGTGGCGATTTTGAAAAGCGCCTTAAAGCCTTGCTCAATGAATTGCGTAAACGTCCCAATGCGATTTTGTTTATTGATGAAATCCATATGATTATTGGTGCTGGCGCGGCCTCGGGTGGGGTGATGGATGCCTCCAATCTGCTCAAGCCTTTATTGTCATCGGGTGAGATTCGCTGCATTGGTTCAACCACGTACCAAGAGTTTCGTGAGATTTTTGAAAAAGACCGTGCCCTCGCGCGCCGTTTTCAAAAGGTCGATATCAACGAGCCGTCGGTTGAAGATACGTACCGTATTCTGCAAGGATTGCAGGCGAATTTTGAGCAGCATCATCAGATTAAGTACACCGATGCAGCCTTACGTGCAGCGTCTGAGTTAGCGGCTAAGCATATCAATGACCGCTTTATGCCTGATAAAGCCATTGATGTGGTGGATGAAGCCGGTGCTTTCCAGCGTTTGCAGCTCGAAGAAAACCGTGCGCAATGCATTGATGTGGCGCAAATTGAAGCAGTGATTGCCAAGATTGCCCGCATTCCTGCGCGTCAGGTCAGCAGTTCAGATAAAGAGCAACTGCGCCACCTTGAGCGCGATTTGCGCTTAACTGTATTTGGTCAAGAAGCGGCGATTGATGCCTTAGCTACGGCGATTAAATTATCGCGTGCTGGGCTTAAGTCCGCTAATAAACCTGTGGGTTCTTTCTTATTTACCGGCCCGACTGGGGTCGGTAAAACAGAAGTTGCGAAGCAGTTGGCTAACTCATTAGGTATTGAGTTGGTGCGTTTTGATATGTCCGAATATATGGAACGTCATACGGTATCGCGTCTGATTGGTGCGCCACCGGGTTATGTCGGTTTTGATCAGGGTGGTTTACTCACGGAAGCGATCAGCAAGCAGCCGCATTGTGTATTGCTGTTGGATGAAATCGAAAAAGCCCACCCCGATGTCTTTAACTTATTATTGCAAGTGATGGATAACGGCACACTCACCGATAACAATGGCCGTAAAGCGGACTTTAAGCATGTGATTTTAGTGATGACCACGAACGCTGGTGCAGAGTCTGCTTCACGTGCATCGATTGGTTTTGCTAAGCAAGATCACAGTACTGATGCAATGGAAGTGCTGAAGAAAACCTTTACTCCTGAGTTCCGCAATCGCCTGGATAGCATTATTCAGTTTGGTCGCTTAAGCCCAGAAACATTGCAGTCTATCGTTGATAAGTTCTTAACTGAACTGCAAGCGCAGTTGGAAGAAAAACGTGTGCAACTGGATGTGACGGATGCAACGCGGCGCTGGTTAGCTGAGCATGGCGCTGATGCGGATATGGGTGCAAGGCCCATGGCGCGTTTGATCCAAGAGCATATTAAACGTCCGTTAGCTGAAGAAATTCTCTTTGGTGCGCTAGCTGAAGACGGCGGTATTGCACATATTGATGCTAAGGCAGATGGCTTAGTATTGACCTGTGCAAAGGAACACAGCGCAGAACCTGCTTAATATAGGCGTCTTGTAGATGAGTATGCCAAAGACTGTTAATAAGGTCTTTGGCATACATCCTGCTTATATCAAGTGCAAGCTTTAATACACTGTAAATCAGTCAAAAAAATAACGCCTATCAATGCATAGGCTTTTAAATTGATTTTAGCTCGGGTGAGTTGCCAGCTAAATACAGTTGTTGAGCCTTTTATTCAGCTGTTTTGGGATTAATAATTATGAGTCATCCGCCAGCCAAACATCAGATGTCAGTGCAGACAAAGATCAATATTGCTCTGTTATCCGTGTTTTTTGTGGTGTTGTCCGCCTCACTGATTTTTTCTGCATACAATGAGAAAAAATTGGTTTTAGGGGTTGTTGAACAGCAAACAAAAGATGCCGCAGACAGTTACTTTGATAGCATTAATACCATGATGCTGACGGGGACTATGGCGCAGCGTAATGTGCTGCGCGATAAGATTTTAGCGCGCCCTGGAGTGACGGATGCACGTATCATTCGTACTGAGGCGATTACCTCGGTCTATGGTGCGGGTTACGATCATCAAGCCCCGGCAGATGAATTAGACCGTCGAGCCTTGGCCGGTGAGGAGATTATTCATATCTCCAATAATCAAAATGGTCGGCTGTTAACCGTTATTAACCCAGTACGCGCCGAAAAAGATTACCGCGGTACCAACTGCTTACTCTGCCACCAAGTGCCAGAAAACTCGGTGGTGGGTGCTGTGCGTATCAGTTATTCATTAGCGACCTTAGACAGCCAGGTGCAGCGTAATTTGTGGGCGTCAGCGGGGATGCAGTTACTGCTGTTGCTAGCCGGTTTAGCGGTGATTATTCTGATTGTGCGTCGCACTGTGATTCAGCGTATCAATGCTATGCGTCAGACCATGGAAGAGATCGCACGCGATGATGATTTAAGCCATAGCGTGACCATTGGTGCACGAGATGAAATTGGTGCGATGGGCTGGGCGTTTAATCGCATGATTGATAAGTTTAAGCACAGTTTACATGCGGTGTCTGATGCGACCCAACAGCTTAATGACGTCTCTGAGCAAGTGGCTGCAGTGGCCGACTCAACTTTAAAAGCAGTGGTTGAGCAGCGTACAGAAACCGATATGGTTGCCTCGGCAATGAATGAGATGAGCGCAACAGTGCAAGAAGTGGCGCGACATGCAACGCAAACGGCAGAAGCTTCGCAAGGTGCGGATGATGAGTCCAGAGCGGGCGTGTTAGTGGCCGAGGAAGCGATTGCGGGGATTAGAGATTTAATCGCTGAAATTGAAAGCGCCGCGGCGGTGGTGCAGCATGTTGAAAGTGATACGGCCAGTATCAGTGAAGTGCTCAATGTGATTAAAGGCATTGCTGAACAAACGAATTTATTGGCATTAAACGCTGCAATTGAGGCGGCACGTGCCGGTGAGCAAGGCCGTGGTTTTGCTGTGGTTGCCGATGAAGTGCGCACCTTAGCTTCACGTACGCAAAAATCCACTGAAGAAATTCAGACGATGATTGAGCGTTTGCAGCACGGTGTAAAAAATGCTGTGGATGCGATGGCTGGCGCACAAGAACGAGCTGTAACGGGCTCTGAAAGTGTTGAAAAGGCCACTCAGAGTTTGCATGTGATTGCTGCAGAAGTTGCCACGATTAACAATATGAACTTGCAAATTGCTACCGCCGCAGAAGAGCAAAGTGCGGTTGCTGAAGAGATTAATCGCAATATTACTCGCATCAGTAATATTGCTGATAACACTTCATCTGGCGCAACGCAGACGGCACATAGCAGTGAGGATTTACTGCGCTTAACTGCAGAACTGCGTCGCTTAGTCAGTCAATTCAAATTGTAAACGGCTGATTTAGACCAAGTACTGAGACACAAAAAGACACGCTACGGCGTGTTTTTTTGTAGGTTACGCAATTGTTCTTGCAGGGCGCTGATGGTGCGATTGGTTTGTGCGCGGTAGGCATCAAAGTCAGCCAGTGAGGCCCCAGGTGTTGCGCGAGGTGCTGCTTTTACCGCAGGGCGGTTATCGAGTTCGCTGCGCAAAATAAGCACATCTTGCTGTAATCGCGTGAGTTCATCGCTGCTTGAACTGTTGCTTTGTAATGCTGTGAGCTTGCCTTTGACACTGTTGATCTCGGTACTGAATTGCTCAATCTGCGCAAGTTGCTCTTGATAGTCAGCTAGGTTGCGCTCGAGTTTTTGTATCTGTGCCTGTTGGCCGTCAAGGTTTTTACTCAGTTGAGACTCTAGTGCTGCCAAGGTTGTGTCGTGCTGAGCAGTCGCCGACTTTTGCGCGGTTAAGGCTTGGGTATGTTGTGCGGTGGCTGACTCTTGCGCACTTAAGGCTTGAGTATGCTGGAGCAGTAACTTTTGCTGTTTATCCAGCGTGCTCTGTAAAAGGGTTGTTTGCTCAGTGCTGCTGTTCAAGGCGCTGCCCAGTTGAGTTAATTTAGATTGCAATTCAGTAGCGCCGAGCTGTTGCTGTTTTACAAGATCAACAATATTGACTTCCAATGCTTCAAGGCGCTGTTTGAGTGTTTTGTTTTCACTTAAAACATTGTTATGCGTGGCGCTGACTTTGCCGGTGATTTCGTTGATTCGGCCTGTTGCATCTTCGCTGGTTTTTGAAAAGCTGTCTTGCGTGGCAATCAACTGTTGTTCGAGCAATTGCATACGCTGCAGACTCCACCAGCCGAATGCTGCACTGGCGCAGACCAGACTGATGGTTAATACAGAGAGTGCCGCAATACCTTTAGTTGAACGTTTTTGAGTGTTGGCCTGTTGTGCATAGGGCATGTCAAAAGAATGAGCTGAGGCAGAGCTCAGCTGCGGTTCAATGCGGTCATTGTTTAAATGAGGTTGGGTATCCAAGTCATTGCTGTCATTACGCATAGTGAAAAACTACTCGAGCCGATTAAACGTGAAATATAGTATAGCGCAAAGGATATTGCAGCCATTGCGCCCTAGAGTAGATGCCAGCCTATTCAGGAAGTTCAGCCAGCGCTCGTTCGTACGCTTGGAAAATAGTGGTATATAGACAATTGAGCGACTAAACTGCAGCTTCTTTTACTTACTTTTAGGTGGACTCGATGAGCTTGTTTTTGGTTGCTGTATTCATCGTTGTGGTTTTGTTAGCCGCTTGGCTGGTCAGCCTTTATAATGCGCTGGTGCGTTTAAAGCATGGCGTGACGAAAGCCTGGTCCAATATTGATGTGTTACTTAAACAGCGCCATGACGAACTGCCTAAGCTGGTGGAAACCTGTAAGCAGTATATGCAGCATGAAAGACAGACCTTAGAAGCGGTTATCAGTGCACGTAATGCCGTATCCAGTGCTCGTGAACAGCATGATGTCGGGGCATTGGGCACCGCTGAAACGGGTTTGCGCGCGGGATTAGGTAAGCTTTTTGCTTTGGCTGAAAACTACCCTGAACTGAAAGCTAATGAAAGCTTTCAGCTATTGCAGCAGCGCATCAGTGCCTTAGAAAATGCTATTGCTGATCGTCGCGAGTTATATAACGAAGCGGTTAATCTAAATAATGTACGTATTGAGCAGTTTCCTGATGTGTTGATCGCACGACGTTTTAATTTTATTGCGGCTGAGTTATTACGTTTTAGCGATGCTGAGATCGCTGACGTTGATATCAAAAGCTTATTTAGTTAAGCCGTCGTGGATACATTTGGCGCTATTGTTGCGCTCTCAATCATCGGTATTGCCTGCCTTGGCAGTGGCTGGTGGTGCATTGATAATCTGAAAAAAGCACGCTACTTGCTGGATACACCGACTTCAAAAATACGTTCAGCCGCTCAAGGCTATGTTGAGTTATACGGTGTATTAAAAGAGGGTGTAGGGCAGATGTCTGCGCCTTTAAGTGGGCAGCCGTGTGTCTGGTGGTCGTTTAGTATTGATCAGCAAGTCCATAATGAGCGCAAGCAGCAAACTTGGAAAACGGTTGAGAAAGGTAGCAGTGGTGCGCTGCTCTGTCTGAATGATGGTACCGGTGATTGCCTGATTGATCCGCAAGGTGCACATATGCTGCCCATGACTAAAGCAGTCTGGTACGGCTCGGCTCGGCATCCATTAAAAAACCAGATGCATACGCATTTTCTGCAAACGCTCTTGGTGGGCACTAAACGTTATCGTTACACTGAACAACGCTTGCATGCGCATGAACCGCTCTATGCCATTGGTGATTTTGTGACGCGGGGCGGTGGACGTGAGGCCTTTGATTTAAGCGCCAGCCAAGGTGCGTTGATTCGAGAGTGGAAAGGTGACTTCGTCGGTTTAGTACGCCGCTTTGATCAAGACGGTGATGGCGAGCTGGATCAGCAAGAATGGCAAGCAGTACGCGACAGTGCCAAACAGCAGGCGCTGCGTATGCAGCAAGCGCAGCAGATTGAGCCGGCTCAGCATTATTTGCGTAAACCACAGGAAAGCCGACCTTTTGTTTTATCCAGCTACGGTGAAGATGCCATTGCTAAGCGCTTATATTGGCACGCCTTTTTAGCTGCATTGGTATGCGTCGGTAGTGCATTGGCTTTTGTTTATATCCTCAATACACCGTTTTAAAGTTTAGGCTGTTGAGCGCAATACAGTTCTTCTAAAGTGCTCATCAGTACACGGACTTTTTGAATCGATTCTTCATATTCATCATCGATATTCGAGTCGTAGACAATTCCGCCACCGCCCCAGCAACTGATCTCACCTTGATTGGCCAATAATGTTCGGATGGTAATCGAGCTGTCCATTTCACCGCGCGTATCCACATAGAAAATACTGCCGCAATAAATACTGCGTACGCTGGCTTCCAGTTCGGTAATGATTTGCATGGCGCGGCGTTTAGGTGCGCCAGTAATTGAGCCGCCAGGGAAGCTGCCAATCAGTACATCCAGTGCATCATATTGACGGGCCAGTGTGCCCGTCACGCTGCTGACCATATGATGCACATTGGGATAGCTTTCCAGCGCAAACAGCTCAGGTACGCGAATACTGCCGGTGCTGCAATAGCGGCCTAAATCATTGCGCAGTAGATCAACAATCATCAGGTTTTCAGAGCGATCTTTGGGGCTGGCTAATAAGTCATCAGCCAGCGCTTGATCTTCAGCCGCTGTTGCACCACGAGCACGCGTGCCTTTAATCGGGCGGCTTTCCACTTGACGCTGACGTACTTGAATAAAGCGTTCAGGCGATAAGCTGACAATGGCTTGCTGTTGATTGACGCGGATAAAGCTCGCAAAGGGTGTTGGGCAGCGTTCGCGCAAACTGCGATAGGCGTGCCAAGCGTCGCCTTGATATTCACTGCTAAAGCGTTGTGTATAGTTGACCTGATAACAGTCGCCGGCAGCTATATAGTGATGCACGCGCTGCAGATCATCACGGTAACGTTGTGCGCTGATGCGCGGCTGAAAGCGCTGGCGCAGTACAAAGGGTTCTATGTGATTGGCCGCAGGCTTACTTTTAAACAGCGCCAGCAATCGCTGTTGATGCTGTGAGTCGATACTTGGGTGGCACATCAGCCAGCAGCATTGCCGCTGGTGATCACTGATCACCGCCCAGTTATAGAGGCCCACTGTAGCGCTGGCTAAGCCTTCAAGCTCAGCGCACTGCGCTAAGGTGTTGAGTTCATAGGTTAAGTAACCGATTAAACCGCCAGTAAATGGCAGTTCAATACCCTCAGGTGCTTGGCATAGAGGCAATTGTTTAAGTAGGTCTTGGCAGCGTTGACGAAATAGATCAACGGGCGCGTCAGCTTGTGGTGTGATGGACTGCAACGGTTGCGCACTAAGAATATCAAAGCGTCCGCGTTGACTGACAGGGTAGCCAGAGTCCAACAGCACCGCACCAGTTTGGGTGTGAACCTGTTGAAAGTAATGGGCAGGGTCAGCATGGTAATCAAGTGGGAAAAGCTGGCAAGTTGGCATAGACACTTAGGTTACCTTCAGCTCAGTGTTGGGCTGAAGGTAAAAGCCTCACAGATCTTTTTGAGAAGGGGTGGCAGCAAATACAGACTGTGAAAAACGTACACGTTCTTCAGGCGTCTCTGTGATGCCTTTTCGTTTTAGATCGGCAATGCGGTGTTCTACAGCATGGGCGCGTAAGGTTAAACCCGCGTCGTTAGCGATTTGAATATTCAAACCTGGGCGCGCATTAAGCTCCAAAATCAGTGGGCCTAGTTCTTGGTCCAACACCATATCAACACCAATATAGCCAAGGCCACATAACTCATAGCAACCTGCAGATAGCTTCATAAAGCCATCCCAATCTGGCAGCTGTACGCCGGCAACAAAGTTACTGGTATCAGGGTGTTTGTTGATTTTGTTATTCAACCAGGTGCCTTGTAGCGTCAGGCCGGTGGCTAAATCCACACCCACACCGATGGCGCCTTGGTGTAAGTTCGCTTTACCGCCTGATTGACGTGTGGGTAAACGCAGCATCGCCATAATGGGGTAGCCCATCAAAACAATCACGCGGATATCCGGTACGCCTTCATAACTGATACTTTTAAATAACGGATCAGGTGTGACGCGGTATTCAATTAGAGCGCGGTCACGCGAGCCACCCAGTGAATACAGGCCGGTTAAGATACTGGAGATTTGGTACTCAATCTCTTCGTGGCTGATGATTTTGCCTGAGACCGTTTTGTAGCGGTCTTCAAAGCGGTCAGCAATCACTAAAATACCATCACCACCGGCACCCATGGCGGGCTTGATCACAAAGTCATTACGTCCACCGAGAATGCTATCGAGTTTCTCGATTTCTTTCTCGGTGGAGATCACGCCATACATTTCAGGCACGTTAATGCCGGCTTGGATAGCACGCTCTTTGGTGAGGATTTTATCATCCACCAATGGGTACAGACTGCGTTTATTGTACTTGAGTACATAGTCAGCATTGCGGCGATTGATGCCCATAATGCCTTTAGCATTGAGCTCGCGCCACGTTTTAATTAAACCAAACCCAAACATGGTATCAGTCCTTTAAGAAGGCTTTGAAACGGAATAATTCTGTTAAGCGATAGCCGCGGTAGCGACCCATGGCCAACATAAAGCCCACCATAATCAGCAGTACTGCTGGGAAGGTAAAGATAAAGTAGTTGAGTTCAGAGATGCTCATTAAGTAATGCGCTAACGAGGCTGCGAACAGAGTACCAATCGCAACTTTAAACGCATGACTGCCACCACGTTCTTCCCATGTGATCGATAGTCGCTCAATGGTCATGGTTAAAATAACCATTGGGAATAAGGAGACCGAGAGGCCTCGCTCTAAACCGAGCTTATGACTGAACAAGCTGATCACAGCGATCAGTACCACAACAAAGGTCAGTACTACCGAGAGTCTAGGCAGCATTTGCAGCTTGAGGTGCTCTAGATAGGAGCGCAGCGCTAAACCTAAGGTGGTGATAATGGTAAACAGCATAATGCCAAAGCCCAACTGCGTTTCGCGGAATGCTAGGGCAATCAATACAGGGGTAAAGGTACCTAAGGTTTGTAGGCCGCCAAGGTTACGCAAAATCAAAATAATCATCACGCCCAGCGGGATCATAATCATAATTTGATAAGTCTGTTGAGTTTGCAATGGCAAGCCGTACAGTGAGTAATCTAAGAAGCCTTTATCAGCATTGTCGCTGCTCAACTGTGCTAAACGGATAGCGTTAATTTCACTGTTATTTAAAGTGAAAGTCACAGCTGGCTTGCTGCCACCTTCAATGTTTAATAAAGGCTCATCACCGATCCACCAGATCATGCGGTCATTGGGTAAACCTTGCGCGCCGGATTGTGGATTAAAATACAGCCACTTTTCACCATTAAAACTGCGCAGCCAGAGTTCAGGCGACTGTGCAATATCAGATTGCAGACGAATGGTATGTAAACGTTGCATCGGCACGTGGGCAATCGATAGCAAGATATCAATCACATCCGCTTTGCGCTCACTAGAAGTGTCGCCGCCGAGTAATAAGCGTACGTTGTCATCGCTGGTGTTATTGACACGCTTAATAGCTTCACTGATAAAGGTTTCCACGTCCGCAGAGTGCTGGCGGATCGGAGCAAGCAATGCTTCAGCAGCAATTTTTTCAGCGCCTGCAACTTCTAAAGTTTCACGATAGATCGGGCCTTTAGCTTTAACCTGTTCGCCACTGTAGCGTTTGGTCATGACCAGACGGTAATACAGTGTTTGCTTGCCATTGGCGCGGCGTGCTGACCACGTGACGCGGCGATTATCATCCTTACTATTGACGCTGACGCCATAGTTGTTGGAGATAAAGCTCTCATTCAGGCTGACATAGTCTTGATTGAGTGGCGGTACAAACATTTGCAGTTTTACTGGGCCACGGCCATTGGCGTTAAAATCAACTTTGGCATCAATGTTCCAGAGATTGTCTGTTTCTTCAGCCGACACAGGAATACCCAAGATATAAATCTGATAGGCCGTGACGGATGCGCCAATAATGACACACAAGGCGATTAGTATTCTAAGGTGCAGTGTCAACGAACGCATGATAATTACTCAGCAAAGGCAGTGGTGGTTTTGTTAGTGTCGCACTGTGGTTTGCCCACAGAATATTTTAAGCTTGGATCAACAAGTGCGCCAAACCGTGTTAAAGCGCTTGAGCCTAGCAGAAAAGGGTATTGAAAAGTGCTGCGGTCGGTTAAATTCACTTCAATGCTACGCAGTGTGTTTCCCATGCATACTGACATGCTGACAACGGGGCGTGGTGTATAGCTTTTATCTTCTTCGGGATCGTAATCACCTGAGCGGCGTTTAATTCGACTGACGCGTGCTAAAGGTAACTCGAAAGCATGTTCATGGGCTTCATCCAGTGCTAAGTAAAAGCGTACCCAGGGTTTTCCATCACGTTTAAAGCGTTCAATATCGCGCGCACTGAGCGATGCTGTTTTAGCACCGGTATCCAGTTTGGCGGACATATGCATATCAATATCAGCGATATAAACATGCTCATTTAAGCCGTAGATGTTTTTTTCGTTTGCTGTGCTCATAGTCGGTAATAAAAAAAAGCACGTTAATAGTGCAAAAATATTAAATCTCATAATGCTCGCAAATATAAAAATATAAGTGTGTCCTATGCTGCCATTACTCAGACTAGGGTGCTAAAGCCTGACCCTGTTAACAAACAAGGCAGTTGTAGGCGATCTATTCTAATCGGCAATGTTAAAAATAACCATGCAATCCTCTGTCTGTAGTGATTTTGTCTGCCCTACTAAGCTATTGCAGCCTGTTAAAACTCTACGCATAGATTGACAGCAGCCTTAGGTATCCGTTCATTTGTTCGACCTTGGTCGCAGGATTGTCGACAATACGATCTGAATTGTTGACATATATGCCGCTCAAATGTAGCTTTCAGGTATGGTTTAACTAAAGGTGTCGACACTGTGGCAGAGCTTCTTGATGAGATAACACGTGTCAGCGGTGATTCTGCAACCTTGTCTGAACAGGTTTTTCGCAGTATCCAGGCGGCGATTGTGTGCGGTGATATCGCCCCAGGTAGTAAAATTTCTGAACCTGAGCTGGCGCGTACCTATGGCATTAGCCGGGGTCCATTGCGCGAAGCCATCCATCGTTTAGAAGGTCAGCGTTTATTAGTGCGTGTGCCGCATGTGGGTGCGCGTGTTGTGGCGTTATCGCCGAGTGAGTTAATTGAGCTGTATGAAATACGCGAGTCATTAGAAAGTATGGCGTGCCGTTTAGCGGCTGAGCGAATGACTCCGACTGAAATTGATGAGTTGCGTGCGGTATTGGAGACCCATGAGCGCGATGCCGCATTCCAAGCGGGTTTGGGGTATTACCAACAAGAAGGTGATTACGACTTTCACTACAAGATTATCCAAGGCAGTGGCAACCAGATGTTGGTTAAGCTACTGACTGAAGAACTGTATCAATTGGTGCGTATGTTCCGTATTCAATACTCGACCACGCCGAACCGCCCCAAACAAGCCTTTAAAGAACATCACGGCATATTAGATGCCATTGCCGCCGGCGATGGTGAACTAGCCGAGTTACTGATGCGCCGCCATATTGCTGCATCGCGGCGTAATGTTGAGCGTCATTATCAAGGTGCCAATAACACCGTCCAATCTCTACGAGGTAAATTATGAGCCGTACAACTCCAGGTCAACGCTTTCGTGATGCTGTTATCGAAGAAAGCCCGTTACAAGTGATCGGTGCGATTAACGCAAACCATGCTTTATTAGCACAGCGTGCTGGCTTTAAAGCAATTTATCTATCGGGTGGCGGTGTGGCTGCTGGCTCCCTAGGTATCCCAGATTTAGGAATCACAGGTCTTGAAGATGTACTGATTGATGTACGTCGGATTACTGATGTCTGCGATCTGCCGCTATTAGTTGACGTTGATACCGGTTTTGGTTCATCGGCATTTAACGTGGCACGTACCGTTCGATCAATGTGCAAAGCCGGCGCTGCCGCTATCCATATTGAAGACCAAGTGGGTGCTAAGCGTTGTGGCCACCGCCCCAATAAAGAAATCGTTACTCAGCAAGAAATGGTTGACCGTATTAAAGCCGCCGTTGATGCACGTACCGATGATAGCTTTGTAATCATGGCGCGTACTGATGCGTTAGCGGTTGAAGGTTTGAACTCAGCATTAGACCGCGCAGCAGCGTGCGTTGAAGCCGGTGCAGATATGGTCTTCCCAGAAGCCATTACTGAACTTGAGATGTACAAGCTGTTTGCTGAGCGTGTGAATGCACCGATTTTAGCGAATATCACTGAGTTTGGCGCGACACCATTGTTCACTGTTGATGAGCTTAGAGCCTCCAATGTAGGTTTGGTTTTATACCCGTTGTCTGCTTTCCGAGCGATGAACAAGGCCGCTGAGAATGTCTACACTACGATTCGTCGTGAAGGTACACAGAAAAATGTGATCGATACCATGCAAACCCGTATGGAATTGTATGACCGCATCAATTACCACGCTTTTGAGCAAAGTTTAGATGCGCTTTTTGCACAGAAAAAAAGCTAATTTTTTATCACCACTCGTGTGATAAAAAACAATAAAAATAAGAGGAATACCGTAATGGCTGAAGATAAGAAAAAAGTACTGAGCGGCGCGGGTTTGCGTGGCCAGATTGCAGGGCAAACAGCACTCTGTACTGTGGGTAAAGAAGGCGCAGGTTTAACCTACCGTGGTTATGATGTGCGTGATTTAGCCGCGCATTGCAAAACCTTTGAAGAAGTTGCTTATTTATTGTTGCGTGGCGATTTACCAACTCAAGATGAGTTAACTGCTTATCTAAAACGCCTGCATGATATGCGTGATTTGCCTGTCACTTTGAAAGAAGTCCTCGAGCGCATTCCTGCTGATGCACATCCAATGGATGTGATGCGTGTGGGTACGGCAATGCTGGGTACCTTAGAGCCTGAGTTGAGCTTTGATCAGCAGCAAGATGTGGTTGATCGTTTATTAGCGGCTTTCCCGGCGATCTTGTTGTATTGGTACCGTTTCAGTCACGATGGCGTACGCATCGACTGCATGACCAATGAGCCGGATATTGGTAGCCATTTCCTTGCTTTACTGCACGGTAAGTCGCCAAGTGCATTGCACCGTGAAGTGATGAACGTTTCATTGATTCTCTATGCAGAGCATGAGTTTAACGCATCGACCTTTACCGGCCGAGTCTGTGCTTCAACCTTATCTGACTTGTACTCGTGCATTACTGGTGCCATCGGTTCGCTACGTGGACCATTACATGGTGGTGCTAACGAAGCAGCAATGGAGCTGATTGAGCGTTTCAGCTCGCCAGAAGAAGCCGTTACTGAACTGCGCGAAATGATTGCTCGTAAAGATCTAATCATGGGCTTTGGTCATGCCATCTACCGTGATTCTGACCCACGTAACGAAGTGATCAAAGGCTACGCTAAGAAATTAGCCGACGAAGTAGGGGATACGGTGATTTACCCTGTTTCAGAAGCCATTGAGACATTTATGTGGGAAGAGAAACGTTTATTCCCCAATGCTGACTTCTTCCACGCGTCTGCTTACCGCTTTATGGGTATTCCAACTCAGTTATTTACGCCGATCTTTGTTTGCTCGCGCGTAACCGGTTGGGCCGCACACGCATTTGAGCAGCGTGCTAATAACCGCATTATTCGCCCAAGTGCTGAATATATCGGTGAAGAGCACCGCCCAGTACCGCCAATTGGCGAGCGTTAAGAGTTTGAACGCTTAGGCTGATCCATTAACCAGTTGTGTGTATGCACAGCTGGTTTTTGCGGTTGAGCCTGTCGTGTTCTCCATGTTTATTTAATGGGTTTTAAATTTTTATGAATACCGAATTCCGTAAAAAACTACCTGGCACAGCGCTCGATTATTATGATGTGCGCGAAGCGGTTGATGCCATTGAACCGGGCGCTTATGCCAAGCTGCCTTACACATCACGCATATTTGCAGAAAACTTAGTGCGCCGCTGTGAGCCCAGTGAGCTTACGGATTCGCTTAAGCAACTGATTTATCGCAAAAGTGATTTAGACTTTCCTTGGTACCCTGCACGTGTTGTTTGCCACGATATCCTTGGCCAAACCGCGTTAGTTGACTTAGCAGGCTTGCGTGATGCGATTGCCGAGCAGGGCGGTGATCCGTCTAAAGTGAACCCAGTGGTACCGACTCAGTTGATCGTAGACCACTCGTTAGCAGTTGAAAGTGCTGGCTTTGATCCTGATGCATTTGACAAGAACCGAGAGATTGAAGACCGTCGCAACGAAGACCGTTTCCACTTTATTGAGTGGACCAAAACAGCCTTTAAAAACGTTGATGTGATTCCAGCCGGTAACGGCATCATGCACCAAATCAACTTGGAGAAAATGTCTCCAGTGATTCAGGCGCGTGACGGTGTAGCGTTCCCAGATACTTGTGTGGGTACTGATAGCCATACTCCACACGTTGATGCTTTAGGCGTACTGGCCATTGGTGTCGGTGGTTTGGAAGCAGAAACAGTGATGCTCGGTTTGCCATCCATGATGCGCTTACCCAATATTGTCGGTGTTGAGCTGGTTGGCCAACGTCAGCCGGGTATTACTGCAACCGATATCGTTCTGGAAATGACCGAGTTCCTGCGCAAAGAGCGTGTGGTTGGTGCATATCTTGAGTTCTTTGGTGAAGGTGCTGCGACCCTGTCGATCGGCGACCGTGCCACCATTTCTAATATGACACCTGAGTACGGCGCAACGGCTGGTATGTTCTATATTGATGAACAAACCATTGAGTATTTAACGCTAACCGGTCGTGAGCCAGAGCAAATTGCTCTAGTTGAAAACTACGCCAAAGTGTCTGGCTTGTGGGCGGATAGCTTAGTTGCTGCTGACTATGAGCGCGTACTGAAGTTTGACTTGTCTGCCGTTGGCCGCAATATGGCTGGCCCATCCAACCCGCATGCGCGTGTTTCCACTAAGGATCTTGCCGCAAAAGGCATTGCTGGCGAGTGGATTAAAGAAGAAGGTTTAATGCCCGATGGCGCAGTGATTATTGCGGCCATCACCAGCTGTACCAACACCAGTAACCCACGTAACGTGATCGCTGCGGCATTAGTCGCACGTAATGCCAATAAGTTGGGCCTAGAGCGTAAACCTTGGGTGAAAACCTCGTTTGCTCCAGGTTCAAAAGTGGCTGAGTTGTACCTGAAAGACGCTAAATTGCTTGAAGAACTTGAGCAGTTAGGTTTTGGTATTGTTGGTTTTGCCTGCACCACTTGTAACGGTATGAGCGGAGCATTGGATCCAGTGATCCAGCAAGAAATTATTGATCGTGACCTGTACGCCACAGCCGTACTGTCGGGTAACCGTAACTTTGATGGTCGTATTCACCCCTACGCCAAACAAGCATTCTTGGCTTCACCGCCATTGGTAGTTGCTTATGCGATTGCTGGTACTATTCGTTTCGATATCGAAAAAGATGCATTAGGTCATGATAAAGACGGTAATCCAATTACCCTCAAAGACCTGTGGCCAAGTGATGCAGAGATTGATGAAATTGTTGCTGCCAGCGTTAAGCCCGAGCAGTTCAATCAGGTCTACATTCCGATGTTTGACTTAGGTTCGATCACACAATCACCAAGCCCTTTGTATGACTGGCGCCCGATGAGTACATATATCCGTCGTCCGCCGTACTGGGAAGGTGCTTTGGCCGGTGAGCGCACCATGAAAGGTATGCTGCCGTTAGCCGTGCTAGGTGACAACATCACCACTGACCACTTATCGCCATCCAACGCGATTATGATGGACAGTGCGGCTGGCGAATATCTGCACAAAATGGGCTTGCCAGAAGTTGACTTCAACTCCTATGCCACTCACCGTGGTGACCACCTGACTGCACAGCGTGCGACCTTTGCTAACCCAAAACTGTTTAACGAAATGGTCTTGGACGAAGAAGGTAATGTTCGTCAAGGTTCGTTAGCGCGTATTGAGCCAGAAGGCACAGTGACCCGTATGTGGGAAGCAATTGAAACCTATATGGAGCGCAAACAGCCGCTGATTATTGTGGCTGGTGCTGACTACGGTCAGGGTTCATCGCGTGACTGGGCGGCCAAAGGTGTGCGTTTAGCCGGTGTTGAAGTGATTGCGGCTGAGGGCTTTGAGCGTATTCACCGTACCAACCTAATTGGTATGGGTGTATTGCCGCTGCAGTTTGCTGAAGGCACAACCCGTCTTACTTTAGGTTTGGATGGTACTGAAACCTACGACGTAGAGGGTGCACTTAAGCCAGGTAACACCATGACCTTAGTCATCACTCGCCGTAACGGTGAAATCATCCGTGTGCCAATGCTCAGCCGTATTGATACAGCAGCAGAGCAGGTTGTGTATGAGGCGGGCGGTGTACTCCAGCGCTTTGCTCAACAGTTCCTTGCTGAAACTGCCAGTGCCTAATGCTGGTTGATGCATGACCCAACCCGCTAAGCGAGCGAACCTTGTTTAGCGGGTTATTATTTTCTAGTGATTGTATTTGCACTATCACTCTTGTTTTTATCGTTAGATTAGGGAGATTCCACTATGAGTCAGGTCCCACAAATTAAAATTCCTGCGACGTATCTGCGTGGCGGTACCAGTAAAGGTGTGTTCTTCCGTATTGAAGACTTGCCAGCAGCGACGCAGCAGCCTGGTGCGGCACGCGATGCGATGTTGCTGCGTGTGATTGGTAGTCCAGACCCTTACGGTAAGCAAACTGATGGTATGGGCGGCGCAACCTCCAGTACCAGTAAAACCGTATTACTATCGAAAAGTGAGCGCGCAGATCACGATGTGGACTATCTGTTTGGTCAGGTATCGATTGATAAGCCCTTTGTTGATTGGAGCGGTAACTGCGGTAACTTAACTGCCGCAGTTGGCTCGTTTGCGATTTCTAACGGTTTAGTCGCGGCGGATAAAATCCCAGAAAATGGTATTTGTACTGTACGCATCTGGCAGGTCAATATTGAAAAAACCATTATTGCCCATGTACCGATCAGCAATGGTGAAGTGCAAGAAACCGGTGACTTTGAGTTGGATGGCGTAACTTTTCCAGCGGCTGAAGTCCAAGTTGAATTTCTTGATCCTGCAGATGGCGACGGTGATGATGCGGCGATGTTCCCTACGGGTAATGTCGTGGATGATCTCGAAGTGCCGGGTGTTGGTACGTTAAAGGCCACCTTAATCAATGCCGGTATTCCAACTATCTTTGTCAATGCAGCAGATATCGGTTACATGGGTACTGAGCTGCAGTCGGCAATCAATAGCGATAAAGAAGCCTTAGCTAAGTTTGAGCTGATCCGTTCTTACGGCGCAGTCAAGATGGGCTTGATCAAAGATGTTGCTGAGGCTGCTGCACGTCAACACACGCCGAAAGTGGCTTTTGTTGCTGCGCCGGCAGACTACACAGCGTCCAGTGGTAAAGAAATCAAAGCTGCTGATATTGATGTGTTGGTTCGCGCGTTATCCATGGGCCAGTTGCACCATGCGATGATGGGTACAGCAGCGGTAGCAATCGGTACTGCTGCGGCAATTCCTGGCACCTTGGTCAACTTGGCAGCCGGTGGTGAAGATCGTCAGGCAGTGAACTTTGGCCATCCATCCGGCACCTTGCGTGTGGGCGCAGAAGCCGCGCAAGAAAACGGTAAATGGGTTGTTAAAAAAGCGATTATGAGCCGAAGTGCACGAGTGTTGATGGAAGGATGGGTACGTATTCCTGGTGACAGTTTCTAAGAACGGCTGGCGGGTTATGCAATTAAAAGCGCTCTTGATGGGCGCTTTTTTGTGCTTGCGCTAAAATCCAAACGCTATACTTTAAAATACTTGCAATGAATATTCTTGAAAGCACCATAGCTAAAAGCTATGGAATATATAGTTATATACATATTCCACAATGAAATTGTCGTGCTACATTAGTAGCCACTTAAGCAAGCAATCTTGGAGAAACACGATGCAAAATACTGATACTGCAGTTTACGGTTTACCACGTTTAAACGAGCGTGCACCAGAATTTAAAGCACCGACCACTGATGGCGAAAAGTGCCTCGACGATTATAAAGGTAAGTGGTTGGTGTTGTTTTCTCACCCCGCTGACTTTACGCCAGTATGTACCACTGAGTTTGTTGCCTTTGCTAAGAAAGCCCCTGAATTCAACAAACGTAACTGTGAGTTATTAGGTTTATCGATTGATAGCACCCACTCACACATTGCTTGGATGCGTAACATCGAAGAAAAATTCGGCGTTAAAATTCCATTCCCAATTATTGCTGACCTGAAAATGGACGTGGCCCGTGCTTACGGCATGATCCACCCAGGCGCTGCTGATACCTCAGCCGTACGTGCGACCTTTATCATTGACCCTAATGGTATTTTACGCGCGATGGTTTACTACCCAATGAGCAACGGCCGTTTAATTGACGAGTTCTTGCGTCTGTTAGATGCACTGCAAACCAGTGATGAGCACGGCGT
>LFRM01077858.1_pt2 | contig 24340 bp, 21 predicted proteins | sample 618341 | NCBI WGS metagenome assembly LFRM01 (sample SAMN03654438, study PRJNA283298) | anaerobic digester metagenome | isolation source: pool of bioreactors CSTR01a, CSTR02a, and CSTR03a thermophilic anaerobic... | place: Denmark: Kgs. Lyngby | collected 2014-05-21 | reverse complement strand
AAAAAATAAGTCAGGTTGATTCTCCTCTCAGAGCATCAACCTGACTTTATTTAAAGGAATTAATTTAGGATTGACCGTTAACATGTGCCTTTAACATGTGTCTTAGCATGTGTCTTAGCATGTGTCTTTCGAATTTGCTTTTCGAGTATAAATTGCGAATTTACCTTTCGAGTTTAACTTTCGAATTTTACACCGTCATAAACAGGTTGTAGAAACCAAAGCCTAATACCGGAACCAAGCTAAGGGTTATAAGATTCACTGCATTATTAGAAATCATTTGATATCCGATGGTAGGTAACTCTTCTAAATGAAGGGAACGATCCTGCACCTGACCTTGGATCCCTTGATACTTGCGTTGAATAGTTGCTCCTAAAAGGCTATCTAATATTGATCCCAAAAACCCCATCAAACTGGCAAATACCATTCCCCTGAGACCGAATTGGGGCAGGGTTAACAGAGATAATAAAATACTGCCAATTAATCCTGCCGCTAAACCCATCCAAGATACGCCTCCTGAAACTCCATTTTGAATGGTCTTCCCAGTTAAAATATGAAATACTCGCCCTTTGGTTAGCATGCCAATCTCAGATGAAAAAGTATCAGCCGCGGCCGCTGAAAACACAGTGAAAGCTAGCAAAAGCAAATAGTTTTTCTGAGGAAAGAAAAAGGCCAGCCAAACCAAAATAACGGCCGATAAAGAATTTGCTACAACTTGTTTCCAACTCCGAGCTCCCGTGTCCTCTTGGATTGATTCGGCTTGTTCCTTTTGACTGTTTTTTATTTTACTTACGACGCTACCTAAAATAAAGAATACCAGGAGACTTATTCCAAGGAGTGGACCACCCAGAGAATATAAGGTGATGGCTGTCAAAAGAGCTGCCACCATGCCATCTGGTGTAATTGAACGAAATTTAAAGGCTAGCAAAAGAATGATAATTGAGACACCCACATAGGCAAAAAAAACAGTCGTTCCAAAGTAAACACTTAAGCTAGCAAATAAACCTGAACCAATGGGCAAGGTGAGATTGTCGCAGCCTTTTTGTCCTGTTAGTTCAATAAACATGGCAATCAATGCAGTCAAAGAAGCAATCACAAGAATCATCGGAATTCCCACGACAGGCATCAATGGGTCCCCTTTGAGAACATAGATGCTAGCTGCCGTTGCCACAAATGCCGCTAGTCCAACCATGATACTGCCTGCCCATGTCTTATTTTTGGCAAAGCTAAAAGGTTTCTTTTTACCCCACTCTTGCCCCACCACAGCAGCTAAGCCATCGCCGTAGGCCATGGTTAAAATACCCACGTAGGGCAGCATTGGCCAGTTTAAAATAAATCCAGCTCCTGATAACACAAACAGTGAAACAGCATAATAAACAGTGCCCAAGCTTTCATCATTTCGCTCCATTGCCTTAATCAAGTTAAATTTTAGGCTCAAGCTATTAATAATAATGAAGATAAAGGGTATCAGCACGACAGCCCACAAATCATTAAAAAGTGGCGTTATAAAAACCCAATTTCCCACTAAAATATGCACCAGCTTTCGTGAAGACTCCGATGCTCCTTTTGTAAAATGAGCCACCAAGCTAGCAATACCAAGAACAATTAATATGTACGCCATCGAAAGGCCCAGTCCTGTAAAATTAGCCATAATCATTCCTTTCTTTTATATTTAATCACCTGTAGCTTGAGGGTCAGTGTGTAAAACCCTGTTTATTTATCGATCCCAATTAAAACAGCAAGCTGTGTCCCTGTAAAAAGACATGGCTTGCTGTTTTAAAATTGATTCCTCCATCAATTATCACAAGTGTGATCATAAAGTCTTGTTTTCTCTCTATGATTTAGAAACCTCAAACATAAATAATTTCTATATCTTCACGAACTAGTTCCGCTTCGGAGTGATTATAAATAAAATCACCAATCCGTGCCACTTCTTTTTCTGCCACAATTTTAGAAGAATTTATAACAGCGATGGATACTTCAATATCTTGAATTGAATCATTTAAACCTGTTTCAGAACACGATGCATTGAATTTATTTCGAACCTTTTGAATAATCGATTTGGTTACTTTTCGCTTTTCTTTTAAAGAAAAGGCCGTATGAAGCTTTAGTTGAAATACACCACATGCAATGACCATAATCTTCACCTCATTTTCTTCACAACGATCCAATTAGTAGAGAAGGCTATATGCCTGTCCCTTTAGCAGTTGAATGGTCCGATTAGGAACTAAATTCATTATCCCTTATTGCGTTTGACTCTTGATTAAGCCGCATCTCTTCTAATCTCAATTGTTCTAATTTATGCTGCTCAAAAATTTCTTTTTTAAACATTGGAGCTGAGTCCTTAAAGACACTTCCCAAGGAGTTTTTACGTAAATACCTTACCATGGCTACAAGCATGATAATGGCAAACAATAAAATAACACTGCCAAAGATGGTTTCACTTAGCTCTCCTTCTCTAATAATACCTTTGGCTAGGAGAATTCCTTGTCCAAGAGCAATCCCATTATTAGCAGCATGTCCTAGGATTGCAATTTTGAGATTGCCTGTGACCTGGTAAATAAAGGCTAAGACAAATCCAATAACTGCGGTCTGAAGAAAGGTCGCTCCGTGCATAAGTCCAAAAACAATGGAGCTAATGATTGCTGCAGCGATCAAAGGCATCCGTTTGCCCAGTAAATTATAAAGTACGCCCCGAAAAGCAATCTCTTCTACAATGGGAGCCATGACTACAACGGACAAAAACAATAAAAATAGTGACAGAGGTTCCATGCTACCTAAAATATTCTCTGGAAGATTGCCAGCTTCCATCATTTTTTCTAAAAAATCCGGCATAAATCGTTCTAAAAATAATACATAGATAATATTAACAGGTAGACTGAGCAAAAATGGAGCCAAAATAAATCCGATATGGCCAGGACTTCTGGCAGGTGCCGGCTCCCATATCCGAGCTCGATCTGTTTTGGTTAAGCTAAGCCACCAGATAAATACTAAGATTCCTAAATATAATCCTAGGGAAGAAAGAAAAATTAAGATTGCGCTACTATTGGCAGTCACTCCATTCATTTCCAGTTGAATTGTGTAGGGAACTGCAAATAAAACACTCATCACCATACTTAAAACAAATAACATGATAAATTTAAAAATACCGATTTTAGGAAAATAATCCATTCTACCACTCCTTCAGATAGGAAATAAATTAACTTATAAAGTCATCCCTACCATCCATTTAAAAAACCAAGAACCCAATTTGTTGTTCTCAGATCTTTTATAAATTAAACTAACTTTGGATTAATTATAGCTTAAATCATCTTTGTTTTCTTGAATAGCAAATTAATAATTTTCTATTCAGTCAAGTCAATTAACAACTCTCTCAAATCATCTCTTTACAGATAAAAAATAAGACCAAGCCTAAAACCTAGGTTTGGTCTTGAAAATAAGGATCTATTTGTCTAAACGTTGAAGCGGAAGTTTACCACGTCGCCATCTTTCATAATATAATCTTTGCCTTCTAGGCGATATAATCCTTTTTCTTTAGCCACTGCCTCTGAACCACAGGTTGTAAGGTCATCATAAGAAACAATCTCTGCTCGAATGAAGCCACGCTCAATGTCTGAGTGGATTTTCCCGGCGGCCTTTGGCGCTTTGGTTCCTTTTTGAATGGTCCAAGCTCTGGCTTCCATGGGTCCAACGGTGAGATAGCTCATAAGTCCTAAAAGGTCATAACTTTCCTTGACTAAAAGATCGAGTCCCGTTTCTGTCAAGCCGTAGTCTGCTAGCATTTCATGCTTTTCTTCATCAGACATACCAGACATGTCCTGCTCTAGTTTTGCACAAACCACAATGACTCCTGCATTTTCAGCATGAGCATAGTCTTGGATTTTTTTCACCATTTCATTTTCAATATTGCCTTGTGCTAAATCGTCTTCTGAAATATTCGCCACATATAAAACCTTTTTATTGGTAATCAAGAAAAATTGGCGAACAATAGCCGCTTCATCTTCTGTGAATTCCATGGTCCGAACCGGTTTCTCTGCTTCAAACTGCACACGGATTCGTTCCATTAGTTCGTATTCAATCTTGGCTTGCTTATCGCCAGAGCGGACTTGACGCTGGGATTTTTCCATTCGTTTTTCTAAGATTTCCATATCTGCCAAAATCAATTCCAAGTTAATGGTTTCAATGTCTCGAATGGGGTCTACATCCCCTTCCACATGAACCACGTTGGTGTCTTCAAAAGCACGAACCACATGAACAATGGCTTCCACCTCGCGAATATGTGACAAGAACTTATTGCCCAGCCCTTCCCCCTTGGAAGCGCCTTTAACAAGCCCTGCAATATCGTAAAATTCAATGGCAGTCTCTACCTTTTTCTTTGACTTATAAATCTCAGCTAAACGATCCAATCGCTCATCTGGGACGGCTACTACACCAATGTTTGGTTCTATTGTGCAGAATGGATAATTAGCAGATTCTGCTCCTGCCTGCGTAATCGCATTAAAAAGGGTACTCTTCCCAACATTGGGGAGTCCTACAATACCTAATTTCATAAATTCAACTCCTATCGTTTACCACCGCCAATTATACCCTAAGTCAAGGAGCTATATCAAGGAGTCTTGTGAAAATTTTTATTTTTAAGCCGATTCCTCATTTGGCCTTACAGATCATCCCAGAGGCTTATGATATAGAGTGCTCAATATCTTTTACTAAATATCTTATTGCTTAGGATCTGAGCTCTCATGCCTTACTCTCAATGCCCTTGGGAATCCTCACCGTTTTTGCTTAATTCCTATTGATCTGCTAGCGTTTTTCATTTAAAAATGCAGCCAGTTCTTCTAAACTAGCCATCGCTTTTTCATCTTTTTTAGCAGGAACTCGATCTGTATCATTGGATGTTACCGTGGGATGCATCTCTTCAACCCTCATATTTTTAAGCAAAATACGACAGGTATGCTCTGGATATTTAAGGTTACAGTTTCCAGCATAGGCAAAAATTATCCCTCCTCGCTTAGGCTTTGGAATCATTTGCTCTTTGCGAAGAAAACTAGCGCTCCAGTAAATCTGTACTTTGGACAGAAGGTTTAATAAATTTCCTGTCACCTCATTAAAATAAATCGGCGATGCGATTAGGATATTGTCAGCATCTCTGATCCGTTGGTCCATTTCCTTAAAGTCTTCAAAGGCACACTGTGGATGAGTCCAACAGTAGCGACAATCCACACAGCCTTTGATGGGACTATCATAGGCATCAACGACTAATACTTCGCCTTGTAATCGCTCTTTTAAATAATGAATCATCGCTTTGGTATCACCATTTTTACGAGGCGAGCCATTAAAAATAATTGTTTTCATTTTCCCTCCAGAACTCACACTATTGTTCACTTAAAAATCTTATATTTTAACCGATTTATTACAGTTTATTTTATAGCTAGTTAGTATCCTCTTCCATCAGTTGCTCTTCAATCATACCAAGATAGGCTTCTACATCAGGATATTCCATAGGGTCTGGAATCCAAATTTGCTCCAAACGGTGGGGATAATATTCATAGAGTGTTCCCCCCAGTTTTTTAAGTTCTGTTTTAATATATCGATCATAAGTTGGACTATTTAACAGCTGACAAAGCCAATTATTGTCAAGATTTGTTCCATAGGAATACACGTCCGCTGAATGAAAGAGTTGCTTGGCCGTGACAAATAACGAAGCGGGTGCTTTATAAGGAAATAAAATTCGCTTACTTTCAAACAATTCGCGATCCCGACCCCATTGCAACTGATAAAACTGTCGAACCCCTTTTTTTACCTCTCGCCTAGTTTCTAACCGTTCTCGGTGCTGCTCAATATAAGCCATAAATCCTTTGTATTCTTTAGCTTTAATATCTGCATAAACTAAGCGCTTATCAGTAACCAATTGGTTTTTGGACAATGGATCCGTGAGTTTACGCAAGTCGCTGGATTTAATCCAATCGACTAATAGTTCTTGTTCAATCCCCCGCTCTTTAGCTTCCTCTGGGGTCATAATAAAGGCTTTATCAAAGCCAGTAATGATACCTTGGTAAAACCTTCCGGCCTCCCCTAGGGTCATGGCGCCTGTCTTTTTTATCAAATGACGTAACTGGAGTTCTTGTTTGGTTAAAAGCTTCATCGAGTCCCCGCTAAGATCGGTGGAGTTAATAGTAAATGTTCCCACGTCTTCACGAAGCACAGGGATTGGATAACTTTTATCGGCCACCTTTTTTTGAAGTACAATTAAGATGGGATCCACGCCAGCACCAAAGGGTCTCGTGCCATACCAATCATGGAGATAAAGAATCATAAAATGATTCAAAATAAATTCTCTGAGTCCTTTGGCTGATTCAGCCTCCAGCCAGTAGCGAGCTACGAAAAAGGATAAAACCCCTTCTTGTGTTAATAATTCATGGGCTTTGGCGAAAAAAGCAAAATGCAAATCGGCCTTATTGCCCATTATTTCTGGAAATTGAAGGCGCAAGCCCTCTTTTTGAGCCATGGTCATGGTCTTGTGACCTTCCCAGGGCGGGTTGCCGATGATCACATCCCATTGCCCCTGTGCTTTTAAAAAGTCCTCAGAACTAGTTCTAATGCCTTCTAGCTCCATCTCTGCTATGGCTAAAGCCGTTTCATCGGTGTCCATTAAGGTCACCTTACCTCCGGCCTGGGCGAAGGGTCTGGCTATATTGCCAGTACCACCTGAACAATCCAGGATGTCTTGGTCCAGATGCCACGGTGTTTTATTAAACAGTTCCGCCACTAAGCTTGGTGGTGTATAAATAGAGCTCCCTGAAGTTTTTTTAACTAAATGGGTATATAAATCAGATAACTTGAACACTCCTTTTACTTGTTTGGCGGGTAGCTCACCCAACCAATGCTTTAAAACCGCCTTTTTTTCGTCTTCAAATTCAAGGAAGGGAGCTCTCGTAAAGAGCTCCCTTAACCTTGAAATATCTTGTTTAAAAGAACTTGAATTATGCATCCAGCTTATTGGAAACCGAGCTGTAAATTTTGTTGGAGCGCTCCGTTGATTCAGCTAGCATTCCATTCATGCGTTCCACGTAAGCTGCCTTCTTTGCTTCGTCTTTAATCATTGGCAAGTTAATCTTAACGTTTAATAAGGATGATTTGATCGCAGCATCCAGCATCAAAGCTGCAACACCAGCATCAGAAACAGCGTTGACATTTCCATAATCATTGGCCAATTCAACAGCGTCCCAAATCTGTGAGCAAAGAATCGCTACCCGCTCTGGGGTTTCAGTGATATCTATTTTCGCCTGATCCAGCTTTTCTTTACGAACCGCTTTCTCTTCATCCGTTCCTTTTGGCATGTTTAGGGCATCCATAAAACGTGTGAAACTCGCTGTGTCTTTTTCCATCAAATCAATAAATTCAGTTTTGATGCGCAGCATATCTTCACGGGCTTTTCTCATTTCATCAATAATTTCAGGTGAAAGGTGATCACTAGCTTTATTATCAATGGTCAAGTTGAACACCATGCTCGTCAAGGAAGCACCTAAAGACGCTGCCAAACCTGCTGCTGATCCACCACCAGGTGCTGGACTTTCAGAAGCCAGTTCGTTAACAAAAGTATCCAAATTCATTTCTCTTAACATAAAATATCCTCCACATTTTCAAATTGTAGTTTTCTTCTACATCAAATTATAACAGGAACAGCCATGATTAGAAACAGCTTCCATCCTATTCATTGATAAAACCTTAGCAAAGCTTCACCAATCTTTTGATAACTCTCCTCTTTTTGGCGAGCTCTGTTCTTAAGTGCCTAAAAACCGAGAAAACAAACGTCTCTTTTTTAAGATGGCTTGCTTTCTCGGTTTATAAATTCGGTCATTTTAAACTTGATTAGTCGTTTGTTCTAGTTAATTAGCTTCCCTGCTTTTAAAATGCAACATCTAAAAAATATTGAACACCCAAGATTAAAACTCCTACTTTAAGTGCTTCTATTCTTTGCCTTGACCGCGGTCTGCATTGCGCAGAGCTTGTTGCTTGGCTGCTTCTTGAGCCTTAATGAGCTTAATAGGCTTGGTGCGCTTTCTCCCTCTTAAGGATTTTTCCGCTTTCATTTTCGCTTCTTTTCTCTCAGCTGCCTGAGGGGTTAATGTGTCTTTATTAACTCCTAGGCGATCAGCTAATAGATCAATCAAATAGGCTTGAGCTTTTTCAGCTAAAACAATGATTTCAAGCTTGTTGTCATCGCTTCCTTCGATGACAATGGAATCTTTGGAACGGTGCATATCTTCAAGCTGGTTATATTCAACAGTATCTACACCCAACACAACTCCATCTCGATATTCACCTACAAAGGATCCCAAGACTTCAAATCCACCATGCTTACCACCCACTTTATCCACTCGAATAGCGGTTTTTCTTGGTAGCGTCTTACGTGAAGGGAATGCACCACCTAATTGCGCGATAATACCAAGGACTACACCGCCCATGATACTAGCCACTAAAAGATAAGATGGTACAAAATAGCGAGCCAGTCGTGCCATAATCATCAAGAATCCAGCGTAAAGAACAATCATAGCTAAGGGGTAGAGATGATAAGCATAGGTCTTTACCTTAAGCCCTGGCAGACGCAAGACTCGAACCATGGCAGCAATCCCTTTGATAACAAGTGACAAAATTACATAGTTTAATAGGAAAAACAAAATGGAGCTAATAATAATCTGAGCTAACTCAATATTTTTTTCAGCCATAAAGTAGGCTAATACTGCAGTCATGAGCACGGTGATTATTAAAGATGGAATGTTTAATAGTTTTTTCATCGTTGTCTAACTCTCCTCTTCCTTTGATTTACTTTCTGGCTTTGTCAATCGAATGCCTAATTCTTCTAGTTGTTTTTCATCCACCACATTTGGGGCTTCCGTCAATGGACAGAAGGCATTCTGGTTTTTAGGGAATGCAATGACATCTTTGATATTATTGGTACCAGCTAAAAACATAACCAAGCGGTCAAAACCAAAGGCCAATCCACCGTGTGGAGGTGGACCATACTTAAAGGCTTCCAATAAGTAGCCAAACCGAGCCCAAGCCTCTTCTTGTGAAAAGCCCAGTAACTCAAACATTTTTTCTTGAAGATCTTGACGATGGATTCTGATTGATCCACCACCCAGTTCTTCCCCATTTAATACCATATCATAGGCTTTTGCCCGAACCTTGGCAGGGTCTGTTTCCATTAAGTCAATATCTTGATCCATAGGTGCAGTAAAGGGGTGATGAGCTGCCACATAACGCTCCTCTTCTTCACTATAGTCAAGGAGTGGGAATTCAGTGACCCATAAGAAGTTATAAACATCCTTAGGAATCAAATCATGTTGCTTAGCTAGCTCTAAACGCAAAGCGCCGAGAGATTGGAAAACCACTTTATCGTCATCTGCAACAATCAAAATTAAGTCGCCTGTTTTAGCACCACAAGCTTCTGCGATGTTTAAAAGCTCTGTTTCATCAAAGAATTTGCCAATCGATGCTTTAATGCCCTCTTCTTTTAAAGCAATGGTGGCTAGTCCCTTGGCTTGATAAGTCTTAACAAATTCGCCTAAGCGATCAATGGGTTTGCGTCCTGTATCGGCCCCTCCTTCTAAAACGATGGCTCGAACGGAACCGCCTTTTTCAATGGCGCTTTTAAAAACTATAAATTCAGAGTCTTTGACTTGGTCGCTAATATCTGTAATTTCCATGCCAAAGCGAAGGTCTGGCTTGTCTGAACCAAATCGATCCATGGCTTCCCGGTAGGGCAGCCTTGGGAAAGGCGTTGGAATATCCACATTCAAGACGTCTTTAAATACTTTCTTAATCATTCCTTCATTCAGTTCTTGAATTTCTTCTTCCCCTACAAAGGATGTTTCAATATCGATCTGAGTAAACTCTGGTTGCCGGTTAGCCCGAAGGTCCTCATCGCGGAAACATTTAACCACTTGGAAGTAACGGTCAAATCCAGCCACCATCAATAATTGTTTGAACAGCTGCGGTGATTGAGGTAGTGCATAAAAAGTCCCTGGATAGTTTCTGGATGGAACTAGGTAGTCCCTTGCTCCCTCTGGCGTACTTCGACCTAAAGTTGGTGTTTCCACCTCGGTAAAGCCTTTATCATTAAAGTACTCACGCACCGATAATGCCGCCTTTGATCGTAAAGTAAAGATCCGTTGCATATCTGGACGACGTAAGTCCAAATAGCGATATTTCAGACGGATGTCTTCTCTAGCGTCCAAATTTTCCATCACCTGGATTGGTGGCGTCTCTGATTCTGACAGAATTTTTAATTCACTGGCGTTAATTTCAATATCCCCCGTTGGAATATTGGGATTAATGGCTTCGCGAGCCACTACTTCACCAGTAACCGCTACACAAAATTCGCGACGCAGGCCCTTGGCTTTTTCATGAGCCGGTCCTGAAACTTCATCACGAAAAACAACTTGAGCGATTCCCTCCCGATCACGAACATCACTGAAAATCAATGATCCCTTGTCACGACTGGTTTGGATCCAGCCCATAATCGTGACCACTTGACCGATATGTTCTTTTCTCAGTTCTCCGCACATATGCGTGCGCCGTAAATTGCTTAATGCTTCTCCCATATTAGTTACCCCTTTATTCAATCACTGACTCCCATTGAGTCAAGTTTTTAGTAGTATTAATTCTTATCCTTTTTTCTTTTCGTCTTATTTGGCACGAAAAAAATATCATCTAATCTATTATAAATCCTTATAGCACTTTCTGACAAACTTTATTGCTTCTTTAAGGGCCCTCACTAGTTTTATGCTTTATTTTACACTCTATTGCTTGCTAGACTTATTTCTCCTAGTTTCAGGATCAATGCTCTATTTGTCTATTAAACGCTAACTCCTATTGCTCAGCCTTCCTTTATTTTCCTGCCTTTCTCTATTGCTCAGCCTTTCTCTATTGCTCAGCATTTCTTTATAAAGTTTTCTCCGGGGTTGCTTGCCAATCCCCGGAGAACTTTATAGATATTTTTTGATTACTGAATTTTTCCTTTAACAAACATATTGTACTTTTTTTCGTGACCAATGTCGGTATCCATTTCGTGGCCAGGATATACTTTGGTGTCATCTGGCAGCTTGTAAAGCTTTTTGCGAATGGAGTGAAATAATGCTTCTCCATCTGAACCATGGAGGTCATAGCGACCAATGGAGTGGCGAAACAGGGTATCTCCAACAAATAAATTGCCGTCTACTAGGAAACAAACTCCTCCTTCGGAGTGTCCTGGTGTCTCAATGACTGAAATTTTATGACCTGCAAAAGGAATAATCATGCCTTCATGGACTGGTAAACTCTGGCTGGTCATTTTGCCAAAGACATTCACCTTTTGGTCAATGGCCTTGCGATCCGCTTCATGCAAGTAGACCGGTACCTTATGAACCTTAACAATACCATCCACAGCGTTGACATGATCCAAGTGGCCGTGGGTCAGTAAAATAAATTTTAAATCTAAACCATGATTGTTTAAGTAATCAAGAATTTCCTCCGGACGATCGCCGGGATCCACTAAAAAGGCCTCATTGCCTTCTGAAACAACGTAGCAATTGGCCTGGAACATTCCCAGTGCCAGTTTTTGTATCTCCATTTTGTCCTCCTAAAACTGTTTGCTTGAATCTAGCAAAATGGTAACCGGACCATCATTTACAATGGTCACTTCCATTTCTGCTCCAAATTCACCGGTTTCAACTTTAAAACCCCGTGCCCTTAGATTCTCCACCATTTTGTTATAAAACAATACTGCTTGTTCGCCCTTTTGGGCATGTATATAGGACGGGCGTCGTCCTTTCCGCGCATCACCATAGAGGGTGAATTGAGAAATCAGTAAAATTTCCCCTTTCTTATCTTCCAAGGAAACGTTCATGACACCATCTTCGTCATCAAATAACCGGAGTCCGGCTATTTTGTCTTCGATATATTTGAGATCTTTTTCCGTATCTTCTGTGGAAACACCTAGGAGAACATTAAAGCCTTCTTTAATCTCTCCAATGGTTACTCCAGCCACCGACACGCTTGATCGTTTAACTCGTTGAACCACTGCTCTCATTTATTTCATTCTCCTATAAATTACCCACACGGAGCACATCAATAACGGAAGGCAATTTTTTTATTCGTTTAGACAGTTCTGTCAGCAGATGAATGTTGGAAACTAAAATGGATAGGTGTATCACCGCTTCTCCATTCTTTTGGTTTTCAGCACTCACAGAATTAATCGACACTTTCATTTCATTCAGTACTAACATCACATCCGTTAGCAGACTAGGCCGATCTTCGGCTTCAACCCGCAGACGAGCAGAATATAGCTCTTCAGACTGGGTCTCCCACTCCACTTTTACAAAACGAGAATCTTCTTCTTTTTCTTTTAAAGCTTTCACATTATCACAATCTGTTCGGTGCACTGAGATGCCACGGAAGTTCGTGATATAACCAATAATTTCATCTCCAGGTAATGGGTTGCAGCATTTAGCGAAGCGAACTTCCACATTGCCCATCCCAGTTACTCGAACGCCAAAGAAATTCTTTGGCTTCTTTTTCTTTCGTTCATCCGCTTTCTTTTTAGAGTCTTCTACCAAGGCCTTAGCACTGGCTAGCTCTTCTTTTAAACTCGGTTTATTTTCTTGCCGTTCCTTTTCTTCCAGACCTTCAATTAAGAAGTTAATGACAAAGGCCGGCGTGACTTGGCCGGTACCGACTACAACCATTAAATCATCAATGCTGGATCCATGGTATTTTTCAATAATCCGGTGCAGTGGAACGCCGCGAGCAATATCACCAAAGTTTCGATCTCGGCGTTTCGCTTCTTTTTCAAGGAGGTCTTTTCCTTTGTGGATATTTTCCTCACGTTTTTCTTTTCTAAACCAGCTACGGATTTTCGACTTGGCTTGATTGGACTTTACAATATTGAGCCAGTGAATCGACGGACCCTTATTGGATTTGGAGGTAATGATTTCAACAATTTCACCAGTTTTTAGGCGATAGTCCAAGGGAACCATATTTCCATTCACCTTGGCACCCACGGTTTTATGACCGATTTCGGTATGAATTCGATAGGCAAAATCAATGGGGCTAGAATCTGCTGGCAGGTTAATTACCTCACCTCTTGGCGTGAAGACGAATACTTCATCTTCAAATAAGTCCACTTTAAAGCCTTCCATAAATTCGTCGGCGTCGGTGGTTTCTTTTTGCCACTCCAACATATCTCGTAACCAGAGGTAGCGTTTATCCACAACGGAATGATCGCCCTCTTTATAGCTCCAGTGAGCTGCAATTCCATATTCTGCAGTCCGATGCATCTCATGAGTTCGAATTTGAATTTCAAAAGGTTTTCCCTGAGGTCCAATCACCGTGGTATGTAAGCTTTGATACATATTAGGTTTTGGCATAGCAATATAATCTTTAAACCGTCCAGGAATTGGTTTATAGATTGTATGAACTATTCCAAGGGCTGCATAGCAATCTTTAACGGAGTCAACGATCACTCGAATCGCTGTTAAATCAAAGATTTGATCAATCCCTTTGGATTGTTTGATCATCTTTTTATANNGCAATTTGATCCACTAAATCATAATACTGGGTGGGATTTAAATACCGGAAAGCTAAATCTTCCAGCTCCCATTTAACCCGGAATAAGCCCAGTCGATGGGCTAGAGGTGCATAGATGTCAAACACTTCTTTGGCTTTTTCTCTTTGTTTCTCCGGTCTTTTAAAACGTAAGGTTCGCATATTATGGAGGCGGTCTGCCAATTTAATTAAGACAACACGAATATCCTTGGCCATAGCCAAGACCATCTTGCGAACGTTATCGGCCTGTTCTTCTTCCTTGGTCTTGAATTCAATTTTACCAAGTTTCGTAACGCCTTCCACCAGCTCAGCTACTTCTGTGCCAAATTCTTTCTCAATGTCTTCATAGGTATAGTCAGAATCTTCCACTACATCATGGAGTAAGGCAGCTACAATGGTATTGGTATCTAATCCTATATCCACTAAAATCGTTGCCACTTCTATGGGATGGATGACAAAAGGCTCCCCAGATAGACGCATCTGCCCTTTGTGTGCTTCATTGGCTAAATTAAAGGCTCTAATTACTGCTTCTTTATCAATATTTCCTACTTTATCAATCTTTGATAATAAATTATGGATCACCTTGGCTCACCTCCCATTTCGATTCTTACACAAAAAAGTCCCCTTGCAAGGACTAAAACCTCTTATAACGATGAGGACATTATATATTACAACCCTTGGCTTTGTCCAACTTTTCAAAGCGACTAGAGGGTCAAGGGAACGCTATTTTTTATCATTAGGTTCCTGCTAATCTAATTACAGCTACCGATTAAAGTTTCTACTGCAAATAACTGAAAGAGTTTCTAAGGCATTCGTTAACCCTGGATACGCCAAATTTCTCTAGCCGATCATCCTTGTTGGGGCTTAAACCTTGTTTCTGCCCTTAAAATTCGTATTTCACCATGCTTTGAACATTGTATCCGTCCAATTTATCGGCACCCTTTAACCCAGTCAATTCAATCACGAAATCAATGGACACCACTTCGGCACCCGCCACCTCTAATAGGTCCTTGCAAGCTGCGATGGTCCCTCCCGTTGCCAGCAAATCATCAATGATAGCGACTCGCATGCCAGGCCGAATTCCATCTTTGTGAATTTCCAAGGTATCTTGACCATACTCTAAGTCGTAGGTCAAGGAATAGGTCTCCCCTGGTAGCTTACCTTTTTTACGAATTGGAATAAAACCAATCCCTAAAGCATAGGCTACTGGTACACCAAATATAAATCCACGAGCCTCTGGGCCGGCAATCGCTTCTACATTTAAATCTTTCAACCGATCAGCCATTTGGTCCACCATCTGTTTAAAGATTGGGCCATCTTTTATGATCGTTGTAATATCCTTAAAACTAATTCCCTCTTTCGGGAAATCCTCAATTACTCTAATATGTTGCTTGAAATCCATCATGTTCTCCTTTGGCAATGGTATAATTCAAAAGGCATTTCCTTTATTTTATCACGTTACGGAAGAAAATATGCATTTTCCTTTATTATTTCCCTTATATTATGGAAGTTTAGGAGGTTTCAAACCCAGTCTAGTGGCGAAACACAGGGGTTTTACTTTTGTCTGAAAATATGCTATAATAGTAAAAGATAACTTGCTAAGCGTGGTCTTGCCACGTTTTCACTTTTTACTGCCACAGGAGGTAAAGATGTTTCAGAAAAATGATTTGGTGCTATACCGCACCGAGGGAGTTTACAGAGTCGAGGATGTCTGTGTTCCCGATATTTCTGGCGCCAGTGACAGACTATATTACGTAATGCAATCCCTTTCCACAAAGACTACAGCCTACACACCGGTGGACGCGGATGTATTGATTAGACGAATTAGTTCTAAAACCGAAGCCTTGGCTGCTTTAAATGACTTACCAGAAATGGAAACCGTTGATTTAGCCACATTAAGCCATAAGCACTTAAAGGATTTCTATACCAAGGCAATTAAAGATCAAGAATTTAGAAATCTCTTAGGACTTTATAAAGCCATCATGACAAAGAAAGATTCCCTCGATGGAACCACAAAAAAACTTTGTCAGACCGATACAACCTATCTCAGGAAGATTACTGGTCTTTTAAATGAGGAAATTTCCCTTTCCTTTGACATTAGCGAAGAAGAAGCTGAAGAGATGCTCTTTAACGCTCTGTACCCTACTTTAAACTAAAAAAGTAAAGGTGAGATTTATAGTCTTCACCTTATGCTTCATTCTTTCTTTGAAAAACCCCTTCAAAAAGGGGTTTTTTCACGTCTAAAATAAAGGCTGCCCATTGAATTGTGTACTGGTTTACTGAAAGCTTGTGGTGGACTCCTTTGAAAACCCCAAGCTACAGGGCTACAATATATAATATGAAATATAAAAATTTAAATCCAATCATTAAAAGTTTTATTATTATTGTTTTTCTTTACGGACTCACATCAGCATCCTTTAATGGTTTTTTCGGCATCTATATCAAAGAGATTGGTCACCCGGAAAGCACCGTGGGACAGATTCTTTCCCTGCGCCGATTTTCAGTGGGTATTTCCACTTTCTTTATCGCCTTTATCGCCACAAAAATTGGGCATAAGAAAACCCTTATTATGGGACTCTTTACGGTAGGGATCACATCGATTCTTATTGTGCTGATTAAAGACCTTCGTTTCATCCAATTGATATCAGTTATCTTTGGATTTGGACAAGCAGCTATGCTAACAGTAGAATCTCCCTTTATTTTCAATCAAGCCGAAGGAGAAGAACGGGTTCATGCTTTTAGCCTCACCTTTGCCGTGCGTAATGCAGCCTTTATGACGGGCTCTCTAGTGACCGGCTTCCTGTCGGACCTATTCTCCGTCCGAGCCTCCTCAAACGCTCAGGCGCTGCGTTGGGCCCTTATATTGGTAAGTTTAATGAGCCTAATCGCTATTATACCTTTAACCCGCCTTCGACCTAAGCCCATGGCCAATGATCGGCCTTTGGATCTGAACCAGTTTAAAGCTTTTTTCACCGGTCAAAATATTACCTTCTTGCTCTACACTGGCTTTATCGGTCTAGGGGCTGGCATGGTTGTCCCCTTTTTTGGTGTCTATCTCAAATACACATTAAACACCACGGAGTCCCTTGTTGGTCTCATATTGAGTTTTGCCCAGCTGGGCACTGTATTTGGCGGTCTCAGTGTGCCTTGGCTTAGTCATCGCATTGGCAACTATAAAACCATTGTCCTTACTCAGATGCTCTCCATCCCCCTTTTAATTGCTATTGGCTTTCCTCAAGGAATCCCCGTTGTAGCCATCGCCTTCTTCTTGCGCAGCTCCCTTATGAACATGGGGCAACCACTGATTCGAAACATTGCCATGAGCATTGCCCGAGAAGAACATCGACCTTTGATGAGCGCTATGCGGGTTATGTTTAATAATCTAACCCGAGCTCTGGGCATTTATTTAGGTGGACGCATTATGGAACGCTATACTTATAACACACCTTACCTATTCACCATTGGCGCCTACATCATCGGGACCCTACTCTTCTACCTTTTATTTAGACAAGAAATCCATGGCAAAGCACTTCAAGATAGTAAGAACTAACTTGCTAGGGACTCATAACGTCCTTTCTTTTCATAATTCAAACAAATCAGTACATATCGATCAGAAACCATTAAAATCACCAAAACCACTAAAATAAACTATTAAAAAGACCACCGCAGCAAAAATTGGCTGCGGTGGTCTTTTTTTTCGAAGGGTCACTGTAGACTGGCCTTACACCATTTAAAAAGGTTTATGGTCAGACTTATAACAGTTCATCCTCATCAAATTTAATTTTTCTTAAATCTTCTTGGCTGGAAGAACTAAATTTAAAATCATCCGCCAATGGAATCTCACGTGATTCTTTTTCTTCAGCTGAGTCCTCAGCTGACTGATTTTTCGAATTCTTGTCGTTGATATTTTTAGAAGTTGTTTTCTTTTTACGATAACGATTTGAATATTCAACAGTTGGCTTAGCCTTTTTCTTAGCTTTCGCTTTGACTGGCGTTCCACCATCAATGGAAGACCCACTACCACCTACTGTAGCCGTGGCTTTTGGTTCATTGATTACTCTTGATTCACCCTTTTTCCCTGACATTCTTTGTTCCAACATAACGTAGATTGGAGAAGCAATGAAAATAGATGAATAAACACCAGAGAACATACCTAACAATAAAGGCAAGGAGAAATCACGAATCTGTGGCACAAAGAAGTATACCATAATAAGAACCACGATATTAGTCAATGATGTGTTGATGGTACGTACCATCGTCTGACTAACGGATTCATCTACTACTCGATCTAGGTGACGTGTTCCTTTCAACTTCACATTCTCACGAATTCGGTCAAAGATAACAACCGTATCATTGATGGAATAACCAATGATGGTCAGAATTGCCGCAATAAATGGTGAGTTAATGGGAATCCGGAAGAGGAAGTACATGGATAAGGTAAAGAGAACGTCATGCACTAAAGCAACAACAGCTCCCACTCCCAGTGAAAAATTAAATCGAATTGCTACATATCCAAGAATGGCTAGGACAGACAAGACTGAAGCTAAAATAGCCTTATTGCTTTGTTCTGATCCTATGGTTGCGCCAATCTCATTGATGGACTCAACAAAGTTATCACCTGGTTGATACTTTTCTTCCAGTTCAGTAATGGCATCATTAAAGGTTTCTGTAGTTAGGAACTGACTTCTAGCTTCAAGCTTGGTGCCACCGATAACCTGAGTGGTCATAGCATCATCGTATTTGTTAAGAATTTCATCCACTTCAGCTTTATTAACGGCTTCTTTAAAGCTTAGTGTAACTTGAGTTCCACCAGCAAAGTCAATGCCGACATTGGGGCCTCTAACAACTCCTACTAAAAGACCGGCACCAATCACGATGGCGGAAGCCGCAAAGAAAATCTTACGGTTTTTAAAGAAAGAATAGCGGAATAATGTATCTTTTTCCTTGACACCAAAAGCTTTCTTGGAATTAAGCAGTCCAGCTTTATATGCTAGTGTAACCAGAGTACGGGTAATTACAATCGCTGTAAACATGGATAAAAGCACACCGATTACTAAGTTTAGGGAGAATCCGCGTACTGAACCCGCTCCAAAGTAGTAAAGGATAAATCCTGCAATTAAGGTTGTAATATTAGCATCCAAAATGGAGCTCATAGCTTGACGGAAACCAAGCTGAATGGACCGCTTAATCTCTTGGCCTGTTTGCATCTCTTCTTTGATTCGCTCAAAGATCAGCACGTTGGCATCAACCGCCATACCGATGGATAAGAGGAAACCTGCAATTCCGGCTAAAGACATTGAAATTCCAAGTCCAGCGGTAATATAAACCAGTCCCAGACAGAAAGTAACAAGGGCCAAGGATGCAAGGATTCCAGGAACACGGTAAAACCAAACCATGATTAAGAAAATCGCTAATATTCCTATCAAACCGGCAGTTTTGACATTGGGAAGAACTGAGGAACCAAGAGTTGCACCCACTTCCTGAACCGACAAAGTCTTCACTGGGTATGGAAGGGCTCCATTATTGATCATGGCCGCCAGCATTTTAGCTTCCTCTTCTGTGAAACTACCACTGATTTGTGCGGATCCATTTTTAATGGCCTCATTAACCACTGGATTTGAAAGCATTTCATCATCCATGTTAATAGAGATACTCTTCCCAATGTTAGCAGAAGTTGCATCAGCAAATTTGCTTACACCCGTGTCTTTCATTTTAAGATTAACGACCATTCGGCCGAAATCATCGTAACCTGGGCTTGCCTCTTGAATATCTTTTCCTTCCAAGACAACTTTTCCCTCAGAATCTTTGAATGTTAAAATTCCTGTTTTACTTAGTTGCTCCACGATATTAGCAGACTGATATTTCCCAGGTATATCCACTCGAATCCGATTGGTACCCTCTGTTGTAATCGTAGGGTCCACAGCACCTGTGGCATCTACACGCAAGTTAATCAGTGAACGAACACGATCTAAACCAGCAGAGTCAAGATTAGGTGCCTGAACTTCTAGTAACACGGAAGTTCCACCTTGAAGATCAAGGCCTTTAACAATTTGCTCGCCAAATGTTTTAAAACGATAATCGCCAAATTTAAGTCCGAATACGCCCGAATAGCTTAAGATGCCTACAATGGCAGTAATTACAATTAATGCAATTAAAGCAGAGGGTTTTCTATTTCTGTTCATTTAGTTATCCACCTGTTCCTCTTCCATAATTTTTGATTTCAGTGCAATGGCCGATTCAATCCGCTTCTTCTGAAGCTCACACCCTAATTCATAAGGCTGATTGATATCTCCTGTGAAGTTAATGTTGTTGGCCTGACACCCGCCGGAGCAGTAGAATCGTGCCCAACAATCTCGGCAAACTGGTTTGTTGTAAATGTGAGCCTGTCTAAACTGATCGACTAGATCTTCTCGTTTAATACCATCCTTTAGATTTCCCATCACATAATCTGGATTGCCTACAAACTGATGACAAGGATAAATATCACCAGTCGGTGCAACGGCTACATATTCAAAGCCAGCGCCACAACCGGAAATTCGCTTGTACACACAAGGACCACCGGACAAATCAATATTGAAATGGTAGAACTTAACCTCTTCTCCCTTGCGATGAGATTCCAATAAATCTTTATATAAAAGATCATATTGCTCTTTTATTTTCGGTATATCTTCTGAACGCAATGATAAGGGGTGCTCGTCTGGTAAAACAACGGGCTCAATGGAGATTTCATCGAAGCCTTCGTCTTTGAAAAACTTATAATCTTCATAAAAGTCCAGGTTTTCTCGCGTGAATGTTCCTCTTACATAATATTGCTTGGTCGGATCTCGCCGTTCCACCATGGATTTGATTTTTGGCATGACTTGATTAAAGGAGCCTTTACCATCAAATCGAATCCTCACTTTATCATTAACGCTTGGACGGCCATCAAGGGATAACACCATATTACCCATATTTTTATCCAAATAAGCCATGTTTTCGTCATTCAGCAAGGTGGCATTGGTGGTCATTGTAAAGCGGATGTTTTTACCCGCTTCCACTTCACGCAACCTAGCATAATCAACAATTTCTTTAATGTTATTAAAGGCCATCAAAGGTTCGCCACCAAATAAATCGATTTCAATGTTTCGACGTGGCCCCGAGGCTTCAATAACAAAGTCAATTGCTTGTTTGCCAATCTCCACCGGCATAATCTGACGTTCCCCATGATATTCTCCCTCATCGGCAAAGCAGTACTTACACCGTAGGTTGCAGTCATGGATAACGTTTAAACAAAGTGCCTTCACATAATCTGGCCCTTCATCCGATCGAGCAATATCTTCATATAGATCATCTGAATACAGCATCTCTTCTTTTTTCAATTCCAGGATCTCTCCATAGGCCTGTTCAATATCCGCCACTGGATAGACGTCTTTTAGTCGTTTTACTAACTCATCCATGCCTGCTAATTGATCTGGATCCAGCATTTCATAAACGAGATCATCGACGATGTGGACAGAGCCGGAGTTAACATCAAGCACATAGCGCTCGTTGTCTGTTATAAATTTATGTATTAGTGCCATAGGCCCCCCTCAAAATGAAAGGGCAACAGAGTGTTGCCCTTAATCCTACTGATTTTAGTTTTCGCAAGCTAGATTAGCGACTGTGCAGGATGTCTTGCAAGCAGATTGACAGGAGTTTGCACATTCCTTACATCCTGGCTTTGAAAGGCTTTTCTTTAAGTTCTTAGCATTTACTGTTTTAATTCTTTTCATTCTATTCCCCCCATTTATACAATATGTTTACAATTCTTTCACTTTATTTTATCTGATTTTGACAAGCAAATCAACTACATCACTTGTTTTATGAACGTTCCACCTTAATGGAAACATCTTTATTTACTTTGGTGAATATTGCATCTTTCATCATTCTAAGACGAACACGGTCTGGTCCTGTTTCTAAAACCATGTTTTCATCATCAAGACGAATGATTTTACCTACAAGTCCACCCTTGGTAATCACTTCATCGTTGACTGCCAATTGGCTCAACATTAAGCGATAAGCTTCTTTCCGCTTTTTTTCCGGTCTCATGATCAAAAAATACATGATGGCAAACATAGCCACCAAAGGTAATAGCGAAACAAGCATGGCACTTGTGCCACCAGCTAAAATAACCATTTAAAATCCTCCTTAAATCCTCTACTGCCCTTGAATTTTCCGTATTATATTTAACAAACGGAGACAGTACAAATTTTGTTTTAACGTATTTATTATACCTTTTACATCCGAATATTACCATGAATATTTCAGGTTAAGGGATATTCTGTCCACTCTAAGCGCTTCTTTCTATGATTTTATCAAATAAATCTTGAAAACCACGACATTCATTGGAAGGTTATCCAATAAAACCAACTTTTATTTTCGCCATAAATCTGTGAAGGACGTTGATTTTAAGTATTAATTTACCATTGATAAATTCCTGGTCTAACCTAGTTTGTGAACTGCTTTCTTAATTTTCTTAAACCGGTTCTGGACTAGCCCACTCTTTCAATTTTTGAGCTTTAAACTCAGAGAAGGTGCCAGCTTCTATGTGATTACGAATCTGAGTCATTAAGTCATTGTAGAACCAAAGGTTATGAAGTACACATAAACGCATGGCTAACATTTCTTTGGCTTTAAATAAATGACGAATATAAGCCCTTGAATAATGTTGGCAAGTTGGACATCCACAGCCTTCATTAATCGGGCGAGCATCCCGCTCAAACCGTTTATTGCCTAAATTGATCTTTCCATTGGCTGTAAACACATGACCATGCCGCCCATTTCGCGCTGGCAAAACACAGTCAAAGAAATCAACGCCGCGCTCTACTGCCTCTAAAATATTTTCCGGTAGGCCCACACCCATGAGGTAAATTGGTTTATCCTGGGGTAGATGAGGAACCACCTCATCTAAAATCCGATACATTTCCTCATGACTTTCCCCGACCGCTAACCCCCCAATGGCATAACCCGGTAAATCAAGTTTTGATATTTCCTTGGCATGTTCGATCCGTATATCCTCATAAATCCCGCCTTGGTTGATGCCAAATAATAACTGATCAGGGTTAATGGTACCTGCTTGTTGATTAAGCTCTTCTAGTCGAATCATACAACGTTTTAGCCAGCGGGTGGTGCGATCCACCGATTGTTGAACATACTCTTTACTAGCCGGAATTTCAATACATTCATCAAAGGCCATGGCAATGGTTGAGGCTAAGTTGCTTTGAATTTCCATGGACTCTTCTGGTCCCATAAAAATGGTCCTACCGTCCACATGACTTTGAAAGGTCACCCCTTCTTCCTTAATCTTTCGCATTTGAGCTAAAGAAAACACCTGAAAGCCACCTGAATCCGTTAGGATGGGACCATCCCAATTCATGAATTTCTGAAGTCCGCCTAAATTTCGAATCAAATCATCCCCTGGCCGAATATGTAGGTGGTAGGTATTTGAGAGCTCTACCTGGCAATTGATTTCTTTCAGATCTTGCATATCTACGGCTCCCTTAATCGCTGCTTGGGTGCCTACATTCATGAAAACAGGGGTTTCGATGGTTCCATGAACTGTTTCAAAACGCCCGCGACGAGCTTTGCCGTCCTTAGCTAATAAGGTATATTTATGTCTTGCTGTCATTCTTTTTTACTCCTTTGTCTTAGTTAAAAGGTTTCGCCCCTGCCTGTTTAGGCCATGGCTTTTTATAAACATGGAATCTCCAAAACTAAAAAACCGGTACTTTTCTTTCACCGCTTCCTCATAAGCTGCCATGGTAGCACCATGGCCCAGTAATGCAGACACCAACATAATTAGGGTGGATTCTGGCAAGTGGAAATTGGTAATCAAACTGTCAACAATCTTAAACTCAAAACCTGGATAGATGAAAATATCGGTCCAGCCACTACAACTTTCAATTTTGCCACGATCTCGCATAACAGTTTCAAGGGTTCGGGTAGTGGTCGTCCCTACACTAATAATTCGACGACCAGCTTGTCGTGCCTTTTCAATCACCTGAGCCGTTGTCTCATCGATGGAATAGTACTCCGAATGCATGAGGTGATCATCAATCTTCTCCACCTTAACAGGGCGGAAGGTCCCAAGGCCTACATGTAGCGTGATAAAGGCTGTTTCTGCTCCCTTTCCACGCAATTCATCCAGGAGTTCGGGGGTGAAATGCAAACCTGCCGTGGGGGCAGCTGCCGAGCCTTCTTCCTTAGAATAAACCGTTTGGTAGCGCTCTTTATCTTCTAATTTTTCATGGATGTATGGCGGCAAGGGCATTTCACCTAGTTTATCGAGTATTTCTTCAAAAACACCATCGTAGTGGAAACGAACCAAGCGATTTCCATCCTCTTTTACTTCTATAATCTCGCCCCGTAGAGTGCCATTGCCAAAGCTAAAGATCCGACCAGGTCGAGCTGACTTACCAGGTTTAGCTAAGGTTTCCCACGTATTGAGGTCAACTCTACGCAATAAAAGCAGCTCCACGTGGCCACCAGTCTCTTCTCTAACTCCTAACAGTCGAGCAGGTAGAACCCGGGTATCATTGAGAACCAAAAGATCCCCTTTTTCAATCAAATGGGGCAAATCCTTAAAAATTTTATGCTCAATCTCGCCTGTTTCTTTATTGATCAGCATTAATTTTGAGGCATCTCGCTGGGTCAAAGGATGCTGGGCAATCAGCTCTTCAGGCAAATCATAATTAAAGTCTTTTACTTTTAACATCTTTATCTTTTCTTCCTTATATCATCG
>LFRM01001346.1_pt1 | contig 24358 bp, 25 predicted proteins | sample 618341 | NCBI WGS metagenome assembly LFRM01 (sample SAMN03654438, study PRJNA283298) | anaerobic digester metagenome | isolation source: pool of bioreactors CSTR01a, CSTR02a, and CSTR03a thermophilic anaerobic... | place: Denmark: Kgs. Lyngby | collected 2014-05-21 | reverse complement strand
GCTGCAGTTGAGTTAGCCAAAGATTGGCGGACCGACCGTTCCCTCAGCCGCCTCGAAGCGATGTTAGCCGTGGCTAACAAAGATGCTTCTTTAATTATTACCGGTAATGGTGATGTGGTTGAGCCAGAGCATGGCTTAATCGCAATGGGTTCTGGCGGTGGTTTTGCTCAAGCAGCAGCCATGGCTTTATTAGAGAACACTGACTTATCCGCGCGTGAAATCACCGAAAAAGCCTTACATATTGCCGGCTCAATCTGTGTATTTACCAACCATACTTTGACTATCGAAGAGCAGGACAGCGCTATTTAAGCGCTCCTCGGAGACCATTATGTCGATGACACCCCGTGAAATTGTGCATGAACTCAATCGCCATATCGTTGGCCAAGATGACGCCAAACGTGCTGTAGCGATTGCTCTGCGTAACCGCTGGAGACGCATGCAGTTATCCGCGGACCTGCGCAATGAAGTCACGCCCAAAAACATTTTAATGATTGGTCCAACCGGTGTGGGTAAAACTGAAATTGCCCGTCGTTTGGCCAAACTGGTCAACGCGCCCTTTATCAAAGTTGAAGCCACCAAATTCACTGAAGTGGGCTACGTGGGTCGCGATGTTGAATCTATTATTCGTGATTTAGCCGATGCCGCAGTCAAAATGCTGCGCGAGCAAGAAATGAAAAACATGCGCAATCGTGCTGAAGATGCGGCTGAAGAGCGTATTCTTGATGCATTGCTACCTCCTGCACGCTCAGGTGCAGATGACAGCGCCGAGCGCACAGACTCCAGCACACGCCAGTTATTCCGTAAGCGTTTGCGTGAAGGCCAGCTCAACGATAAAGAAATCGAAATTGATGTAGCTGAAGCGCCTGCAGGCGTAGAAATCATGACCCCACCGGGCATGGAAGAAATGACTAGCCAGCTGCAAAGTTTGTTCTCTGGCATGAATAAAGGCAAAACCAAAAACCGCAAAATGCGTGTTGACGAGGCGCTTAAGCTGATTCGTGACGAAGAAGCTGCACGTCTGGTGAATGAAGACGATATTAAAGTGCGCGCTCTTGAGGCAGTTGAGCAGAACGGTATTGTCTTCCTTGATGAAATTGACAAGATTGCTAAACGCGGCAACACCGGTGGCGCCGATATATCACGCGAAGGTGTGCAGCGAGACTTACTGCCACTGATTGAAGGCTGCACGGTCAACACTAAACTGGGCATGGTAAAAACTGATCATATTCTGTTTATTGCTTCGGGTGCGTTCCACCTCAGTAAGCCCAGCGATTTAGTGCCTGAGCTACAAGGTCGTTTACCGATTCGTGTAGAACTCAAAGCTCTGACACCAGATGACTTTAAACGCATCCTCAGCGAGCCTGACGCATCCTTAACTGAGCAATATATTGCTTTGCTAGCGACCGAAGGTTTGAATGTGGTCTTTACCGACAGTGGTATTGAGCGCATTGCGCAAATCGCTTGGCAGGTCAACGAAAAAACCGAGAACATTGGTGCTCGTCGCCTGCATACTCTGCTTGAGCGCTTACTGGAAGAAGTGTCCTTTGATGCGATTGAATTAGCAGAAAAGTACAGTGCCAATGCTTTAGAGCTGGATGCCGCTTATGTTGATGAGCATCTTGGCGAACTGGCTAAAGACGAAGATTTATCTCGTTATATTCTGTAAGCCAACACCTTTGTGTCAGCGCACTCTTGCGCGCTGGCACAACATTCTAGAATGAGATCGTTATGCATATCCCAACACGCATTAAACTCAATAAAAGCTCAAAAACACTTGAGCTTGGCTATGCTGATGGTCAGCAATTTGCCTTACCTGCTGAGTTTTTACGTGTGCATTCGCCCTCTGCCGAAGTCCAGGGTCACGGTAATCCCATACTGCAATATGGCAAACTCAATGTCGCCCTCACTCATGTTCAGCCTGCTGGTAATTACGCTCTTAAGCTAACCTTTGATGACGGCCATGACACCGGCTTGTTCACTTGGAACTACCTGTATCAACTGGGCTCTGAGCAAGAGCACCTATGGCAAGAGTACTTGCAGCAACTCAGCGCCGCCGGACAGTCGCGCGACCCCAGTGAGTCTGTTGTACGCTTAATGCTCTAAGCCTGAGAGAAACACGCAATAACCTCAGCACTCATCCACTGCCTGCCAACAATAATTTGACTCACTTCCCCCTCAGCACCCCAATTCCAGCTGATATACATGATGGTTACGCAAATGATATTGCTACCAATCGCCCCAGCTCCAAGACAAACTGCGCTGTGGGTATTAGAATGCTAGATAATCTGTCTAAGGTGAAGTTTTATGAGCAATCCACATCAGCCTAATCCTAACGAGCAAACCACCCACTTTGGCTTTAAAAATGTACCTGAAAGTCAAAAAGCGGAAAAAGTTGCTGAAGTGTTTCACTCTGTTGCCGCACGCTACGACATAATGAATGACGTGCTGTCTGGTGGTATGCACCGCCTGTGGAAGCGCTTTACCATTGAATTATCCGGCGTCCGCCGTGGCAATAAAGTATTGGATATCGCCGGTGGCACCGGTGACTTAGCGCTTAAGTTTTCCAGCTTGGTTGGCCCAGACGGCGAAGTTGTTTTAGCCGATATCAACGCCTCAATGCTAAAAGTAGGGCGTGATCGCTTGCTCGACAAAGGTGTCGTTAGCAATATTAACTTTGTCCAAGCCGATGCTGAAAAGCTGCCCTTCCCGGACAATCACTTTGATGTTGTGACCATTGCCTTTGGTTTACGTAATGTCACCCATAAAGAAGATGCTATCCGCTCGATGCTGCGTGTGCTTAAACCTGGCGGTCGTTTATTGATCCTAGAGTTTTCTAAGCCGAGCAATCCGCTGCTGTCTAAATTTTACGATGCCTACTCGTTTAAATTTATGCCATTGGCAGGTAAATTAATCACTGATGATGCCGACAGCTACCGCTACTTAGCTGAGTCGATTCGTATGCACCCCGATCAAGAAACCTTAAAAGCTATGATGGCGACGGCCGGTTTTGAGCGAGTCACGTACCACAATATGACCGGCGGCATTGTTGCGCTGCACCGCGGAATCAAACCCTAATGATCACTCAGTTCGCTTTGGCCAGTGCCGAAACGGCCCTGAATCGTGTGCTTCAGCTTGATAGCACCGCACAAGCACGTTTAGCGCCGCTCGCTGGGCAAGTGATTGCCATTAGGTGCACGCGACCCGCGCTGACGGTGCATATGATTCCAATGACCAACGGCCTACAGTTATCCCAACAATGGGAGGCGCCTGCTGACTGCACTTTAACGGCGCCCGCTAAGCTGTTACTGAAGCTGGTGACCAGTGCCGACAAATCCAGCGTCTTGCACCATCCAGAAGTCAGCCTTGATGGCAATAGCTCGCTGCTGATGACTGTATCTGAAATTATGCAAAGCCTTGAGTTGGACTGGGAATATGAAGTCTCGCGCTGGTTAGGGCCTGTGGCGACAGCATTACTGGGTGGGCATTTACGCAGTCGCAGTCACTGGGCAACAAAATCAGCACACAGCCTGTATCTCAATATGGCCGATTACTTAGCTGAAGAGTCACGCACCTTAGTTGGACAACGTGAAGCGCAAACACGCTTTAACGAAATTGATCAGCTTAAGCTTAATTTAGATCGCCTTGATGCGCGCGTCGCACTCTTACTTAAACGGAATCAAAAGCCTCTATGAAGCTGCTTGCTATTCGCCGACTTTGGCGTATTTTGCGGGTCACCATTCGTTACCGTCTGGATGATTTAGTCTTTGCTCTGCCTTTACCTTGGCATATACGCATCTTACAAGTCCTGATGCCTTGGCGCTGGTTGCCACGTAGCCCATCCACCTTAGCGCGTGGCGAAGCGTTGCGTTTAGCACTGGAAGATTTAGGCCCGGTCTTTGTTAAGTTTGGGCAAATTCTATCCACGCGACGTGATTTACTGCCACCGGATATCGCTGATGAAATGGCCAAGCTGCAAGATCAAGTGCCACCCTTTTCATCCGAACAGTCGATGCAGCTGATTGAAGAACAGCTGGGCGCGCCGATCAGTGAAGTGTTTAGCAGTTTTACCAGCACACCCTTAGCTTCTGCTTCTATTGCTCAAGTGCATGCTGCGCGACTGAAAACCGGCGAAGATGTCGTAGTTAAGGTGATTCGCCCCGGTTTAAAACCAATTATTGCCCAGGATATTGCTTGGCTATTGTTATTGGCCAGCATGGTTGAAGGTGTTTCACCAGAAGCACGCCGCCTACATCCTAAAGAAGTGGTCAGCGATTACGAAAAAACTATTTATGATGAGCTGGATTTATTGCGCGAAGCAGGTAATGCAAGCCAATTACGCCGTAATTTTACTGACTCACCATTACTCTATGTGCCACAAATTTACTGGGAATGGAGTCGCCCCAAAGTGCTAGTCATGGAGCGTATTTACGGTGTAGCTGTGACTGATATGGCGACCTTGACTGACCAAGGCACCGATCTAAAAAAACTAGCTGAACGCGGTGTGGAAATCTTTTTCACCCAAGTGTTTCGTGATAGTTTTTTCCATGCGGATATGCACCCAGGTAATATTTTTGTCAGCACACGCACGCCGTGGGATCCACAATATATTGCCATTGACTGCGGTATTATTGGTTCACTAACCCCGGAAGACCAAGACTATCTAGCCCGCAATTTACTGGCTTTCTTTAAGCGTGATTACCGCAAAGTTGCACAACTGCATATTGACTCAGGCTGGGTGCCCAGCGATACGCGAGTGAATGAGTTTGAAGCAGCCATCCGCACAGTGTGTGAGCCGATTTTTGAGCGTCCGTTAAAAGATATTTCTTTTGGCCATCTATTGCTGCATCTATTCCAAACCGCACAACGCTTTAATATGGAAGTGCAACCACAACTGGTTTTACTGCAAAAAACTTTACTTAACATTGAAGGTTTAGGGCGCCAGCTCTACCCTGATTTGGACTTATGGAGCACAGCCCAGCCTTATCTTGAACGCTGGATGCGTGAGCGCTATATGCCCAAACATGTGCTGGGTAATCTGCAGCAACAGTTTGAAAAGCTGCCACATATAGCCGATATGCTGCAAGATAGCATTGAGAAATTCAGTGACAATTCTGTGCAAGCTAGCGCGCCTAAGCTATGGTTGAATACAGTGCTAGGCGCGGGCTTATTAGTCGGTGGTGCGCACCTAGGTCTAGGCTTTGAGCTGCATACTTGGCCGGCTTGGTTAATGCTCGTTGCAGGTTTCAGCCTGATCGTACGTCATTAAGTACCCGCCTATTTTCTAAATTTTATATACTTTAGAGTTATTGAGAACACTATGAGCAACTGGCTAGACGAAATTAAATGGGATAAAGATGGCCTGATCCCGGCCATCGCCCAAGACTATAAAACCCAGCGTGTTTTAATGGTGGCATGGCTTAACCGTGAATCATTGGAATTAACTGTTAAAGAACAGCGGGCGATTTANNTTGCATGAAGTGCGCCTGGACTGCGATGCCGATGTTATTATTCTGCATGTTGAACAAATCGGTGATATTGCCTGCCATACCGGTCGTCATAGTTGCTTTTATCGTGTATTAACCGATGGACAGTGGCAGACTGTAGAACCTGTTCTTAAAGACCCTAATGATATTTATCAAGGCTGATTAGCATGACTGACGATATTTTACGCCGCGTAGCGCAAGTAATTGATTCACGTAAAAATGCTGACCCTGGCACATCTTACGTGGCCAGCTTGCACCATAAAGGCTTAAATAAAATCTTAGAAAAGGTCGGTGAGGAAGCGGTTGAAACCATCCTTGCAGCAAAAGATGCAGCCAGCTCAAAAAACAGCGATGATGTGATTTATGAAACAGCAGATTTATGGTTTCACAGTTTAGTCATGCTTTCTGCGTTAGATTTAGAGCCACAAGCGGTCCTTGCAGAACTGGAGCGCCGCTTTGGCTTATCTGGGCATGCTGAAAAAGCAGCCCGTACACCCTCTTAATTATCGGTATTTTTGGAGTACATATCATGGGCGGTATTAGCATTTGGCAATTACTGATTATCTTAGCCATAGTGGTTTTGTTATTTGGTACCAAGCGCCTTAAAGGTATTGGTGGTGATTTAGGTGATGCAATTAAAGGCTTTAAAAAAGCAGTTGACAGCAATGACGACAAGCCCACTGAAGCGGTACAAAAAAAAGAAGCAACAGGGCAAACCTTTGATGCGACTGCCGAGCATGTCGAAGATCCTTCATCTAAGAAATGAGCTAATCCATGTTTGATATTGGCTTCTCCGAACTGATTCTGATTGGCATCGTTGCCCTATTAGTGCTGGGTCCTGATCGCTTACCTGGCGCTGCGCGAGTCGCAGGCATGTGGCTAGGCCGTCTCAAGCGTGGTTTTAATTCGATCAAAGAAGATGTTGAGCGCGAGCTCGGTGCAGACGATATTCGCCGCGAACTGCACAACGAAGGCATTCTCGAGAAAGAGCGTAAAGCACTTCAAGACGCAGCGGACAAAGCCAAACAAGTGCTGAGCGATAAACCGCTGGATGCCTTGGTCAAAGACAGCACTAAAGAAGATAAAGAGCAATCCTTATGAGCACACCCCAGCAGCCTGATACAACCATGCCTTTGGTTGCCCACCTCACTGAGTTACGTACACGTTTATTACGTTGTGTGGTGGCTGTTTTAGTGATCTTTGCTGGGCTGTTTTATTTTGCTCAAGATATTTATGCCTTAGTCGCCGCACCCTTACGTGCTTATTTGCCCGAAGGCGCAACCATGATTGCTACTGGCGTAGCATCACCCTTTCTGACGCCGTTTAAACTCACTATGGTGGTCTCGCTGTTTCTCAGTATGCCGGTGATTTTGCAGCAAATCTGGGGCTTTATTGCGCCGGGTTTATACAAGCATGAAAAACGCATTGCTATTCCCTTGCTGATTTCCAGTGTGGTTTTATTTTATGCCGGCATGGCCTTTGCCTACTTTGTGGTCTTCCCGATTATGTTTGGCTTCTTTGCCAGCGTAACGCCAGTAGGTGTCGAGATGATGACCGATATTGGTCAGTATCTCGACTTTGTTTTAACGCTATTTTTTGCCTTTGGCGTGGCCTTTGAAATCCCCATTGCCACCTTCTTACTGGTGTGGACAGGTATTGTTGATGTCGCCACCTTACGTAAAAGCCGCCCCTATGTGATTGTTGGCTGTTTCTTAGTTGGCATGCTGCTAACACCACCGGATATTTTCTCACAGACACTGTTAGCGATTCCGATGTGGTTTTTATTTGAAGTCGGCGTCCTCTTTGGCAGCTTGATTCAAAAAGAACGCGAAGCTGAAGCAGCTAAAGAATCAGCGTCTGCAGACAATGAAGATGAGCACACACCACCCGTGCAACCATGAATTTACTGCTGCTCAATGAGGCGGACTTTATCGCAGCGGATCGTGTCCGTATTGCTGACCGCCGCTTACAGCACCTCAACACGATCAATAAAGCTAGCGTTGGACAAACCCTACGTGCCGGCCGTTTAGGTGGGTTACAAGGTCAAGCAACGCTGCTATCAATTGATCAGCAAGCGGCAGAACTACAAGTCAATCTGCATGACAAGCCACCTGCTAAACTACCCATTACTTTACTGCTGGCCTTACCGCGCCCAAAAATGCTGCGCCGCACTCTGCAAACCATTGCCAGTATGGGTGTGGATAAGTTAGTGCTGATCAACAGTTACCGTGTGGAAAAAAGCTTTTGGCAAACACCTTTTCTGCAGCCCGAAGCCCTGACTGCAGAGCTGATTTTAGGCCTCGAGCAAGCACGTGATACTGTGTTACCAGAAGTGATTTTAGCCAAGCGTTTTAAACCCTTTGTTGAGGACGAACTGCCTGCTCTAGTCGCAAATACACGCGGCTTAGTCGCTCACCCGGGCGATTATCCTGAGTGCCCCAGAGGTTTAAGTGAACCCGTCACCCTCGCCATTGGCCCTGAAGGCGGCTGGATTCCCTATGAAGTGGATATGCTAATCAAGACAGGTTTACAGCCTGTGCAATTGGGTGAGCGTATTTTGCGCGTTGAAACCGCTGTCCCTGCCCTGTTGGCTCGCTTATTTTAAACACCTAAACTGTAGCCAGATGGCCCTGACTGGCTTAGCTTTACAGTGAATAATAATACGATACAAGACTCTGCCAAATTCGCATAAGTAAGGTCCCTCATGGAAAGTATTGCCGAACAATTTGTCAGCGAACAACAAATGATTATCCAGCTCGCGACTGCCTTATTGCTGGGCGCGCTCACCGGCCTAGAGCGCGGCTGGGCAACACGCGAACAGAAACCCGGTGAACGTGTTGCCGGTATACGCACTTACGCACTGGTAGGCTTACTAGGCGGTATTGCAGCGTTATTGTCGCTGAAAGTCACGCCTTGGGTATTACCAGCCGGCTTATTAGCAATCTGTACTGCCGCAGTTATGGCCTATCGTGCCCGTATGCTGCACATGCGCGACTACAGCATCACAGGCATTATTGGCATCTTACTAACTTTTTGTTTTGGCGCTATGGCTGTTGCCGTGGACATTACCGTGGCTGCCACTGCTGCGGTAATCACCACTATCATTCTCGACAATAAAAACGAAATTCATAGCGCACTCAATCGTCTGCAAGAGCACGAGTTAGACGCAGCATTAAAGCTACTATTGATTTCGGTAGTTATGCTGCCGCTACTGCCCAACGAAGGTATTGGCCCGAACAGGATGCTCAACCCTTATGAAATTTGGTGGATGGTGGTACTCATCGCCTCAATTTCATTTATTGGTTACTTTGCCATGCGAGTTGGCGGCACAGAAAAAGGGATTTTGTTCACCAGTTTATTTGCGGGGCTGGCCTCATCCACCGCATTGACGCTGCACTTTTCTCGACTAGCACGGCAGACACCGCAGATTTCACCACTACTGTCATCCGGAATTTTGCTGGCCTGCGGCACCATGTACCTGCGTATTTTATTGTATTGCGCGATGATTAATCCTGCATTACTGGGTAGTTTAACTATACCGCTATTGGTCATGACGCTGGTTTTATATCTGCCGGCACTGCTGATCTGGCGCAAGCATCGCAACGGTACCCGAGTAGAGCAACCGGCACTGCACAACAATCCACTCGACTTAAAATCAGCGCTGACACTGGGCGTACTGCTAACTCTGATTTTGTTGATGGCTAGCGTCTTGCAGCAGTGGCTTGGTAATGCGGGTATTTACGTGCTGGCCAGCATTTCCGGTATCACTGATGTGGATGCTATCACCTTGTCCTTAACGCGCATGTCACAAACCGGCCTTGCGAGCACAACAGTTATTATCGGTATTATTATCGCCTCTTCGGTGAATAATCTAATGAAAGCTGGCATGGCAATTTTCATTGGCGGCCGCGCGATGCTGATGCGTGTAGCGCTACCGATTCTGTTGTCATTACTGGCCGGCTTAGTCGTGATGCTACCAATGTACAGCACTTGACTCTACCACCGTGGTAAGGTTTTTAATCTAGGCAAATGCCACGTGTTATTGGAGTACCTATGAAATCCTGCAAAACTGAATGTGGCCTACCCCTGACGCAGTCTGCGTCAGGCGGCTCTGCAGATAAAGATCCAAGCCATATCACCAGCGTCTTTATCATTACCGAAATGGACTGCCCTACCGAAGAGCAGTTGATTCGTAGCAAGTTGGCCACGCTCAGCGATATCAGCGCTGTTGAGTTTAATCTGATGCGCCGCCACCTGACTGTGAGCCATGCAAAACCCGCATTGGAGAGCATTGTCAGCGCCCTAGTCAGTATCGGTTTTAAACCACAGGCGCAACACCAGCACAGTGAGGCCAATGCAGCCCAAGCACCGCAACAAGCGCTCTGGCCATTATGGCTTGCAGGTATCGCAGCCACTGCAGCAGAACTCTTAGAGTGGACTATAGGCGGCACTCACTGGGGTGTTATTATTCTAACCCTAGTAGTGTTAGCCACAGTTGGTTTACCGGTCTTGAAAAAAGGCTGGATTGCGATTCGTAACGGCAATCTCAATATCAATGCTTTAATGACCATTGCTGTGATTGGCGCGTTGTTTATCGGGCACTGGCCAGAAGCAGCCATGGTGACTTTCTTATTTGCGCTGGCTGAATGGATTGAGTCAAAATCTTTAGATCGCGCTCGTTATGCCATTCATAGCGTCTTAGAGCTGGCTCCAGAAACAGCTTTAGTTCTAACCGATGGGCACTGGCACAACAGCTCAGCAGACACAGTCAGCATTGGTACGCGCGTACGTTTACAGCCCGGTGAGCGCATACCCCTTGATGGCACAGTAGTCAGTGGTCACTCAAGCGTTAACCAAGCACCCATTACCGGTGAAAGTCTGCCGGTGGAAAAAAGTGTGGATAGCCCTTTATTTGCCGGCAGCATCAATATGCAAGGCGCTTTAGAATATGTCACAACCGCCACCCGCGATAATTCAACCCTAGCGCGGATTATCCATGCCGTTGAAGAAGCACAAGCCAGTCGCGCACCCACCCAACGTTTTATTGATCGTTTTGCTAAAATTTACACGCCCATTGTTGTCGCTATTGCCTGCTTAGTTGCTGTTGTGCCGCCCTTATTTTTTGCTGGACTGTGGTCTGTCTGGCTGTATAAAGCCTTAGTATTATTAGTCATCGCCTGCCCTTGTGCCCTGGTCATTTCCACCCCTGTTGCAGTAGTCAGCGCTTTAACTCAAGCGGCACGCCAAGGTATTTTAATTAAAGGTGGCGTGTTTTTAGAGCAAGGTAAAGCACTGACAACCTTAGCCTTTGATAAAACCGGCACCCTCACTCATGGCACACCGGTACTGACACACACGCTGTTGATCAATGATGTAAATGACAACGCCAAGCACTTAGCTGCCAGCCTCGCCACGCGCTCTGATCACCCAGTATCGCAGGCTATTGAACAGGCTTTTCTTGACCAGCACGAGCACTGGTCTGAAGTCAGCGATTTTCAAGCTCTGCTCGGTCGCGGCAGCAGCGGCATCATCAATGGCACGCGCTATTACTTAGGCAATCACCGCCTGATAAAAGAGCTGGAAATCAGCTCAACGCAATTTGAAGAACAGCTGTTCGGCCTTGAGCAACAAGGACAAAGCGTAGTGATGCTGGCCACAGAGCAGAAGGTATTAGCCTGCTTTGCGGTCGCCGACACCTTGCGCGAGCAAGCCGCTGAAGCCATTGCGCAACTGCACGCACTGGGTGTGCAAACTTTAATGCTCAGCGGGGATAACCAGCACACAGCCAATGCCATTGCTGCACAAGTGGGAATCCAGCAGGCCACTGGTGAAATGCTGCCGGAAGATAAGCAACGCACAGTGCAACAACTGCAAAGCAACACTCAACAGGTGGTCGGTATGGTGGGTGATGGTATTAATGATGCGCCAGCCTTAGCTCAGGCTCATATCAGTTTTGCCATGGCTGCAGCCGGTTCAGATAGTGCCGTGGAAGCGGCGAATATCGCCCTTATGGATGCTGATTTACGTAAGATTCCGCAGTTTATCCGTTTATCACAACGCACTGCCGCTGTGCTGAAGCAAAACATTGGCTTTGCCATTGCCATCAAACTGGTGTTTTTAGTCTTAGCCATCAGCGGCCAAGCCACCATGTGGATGGCAGTCTTTGCCGACTTAGGCGCCAGCTTATTAGTCATTCTCAATAGTTTGCGCTTATTAAAACCACGTCTTTAAGCAGCTTAAAGCAGCATTAAATACTTTTGAGACTGACAGCCACTATCACGCGCAGCCATCGAACGAATGAGGTGTCTGCGCGGCTATAACCCAGTCAGCTTCTAATAGGCACCTGAGCTAGACCTCAAGCAAAAAAGTCACCGGCCCATCATTGGTCAATTGCACTTGCATATCAGCGCCAAACTGCCCTGTTTGCACAAGATGATGACGCTGTTGCGCCATAGTCACCAACTGATTAAACAGATCTTGTGCCTGTGCCGGTGCTGCCGCCGTAGAAAAACCAGGACGTAAACCACTGCGCGTATCTGCAGCCAAGGTAAATTGCGACACCAGCAATAAACCGCCCTGCGTATCTGTAAGTGATTTATTCATACGATCCTGCTCATCAGCAAAAACCCGATAATTCAGCAGTTTATGCAGCATCTTTTCTGCGCTTTGCTGATTATCATCCGGCTCGATCCCAACAAACACCAATAAACCATCGGCAATACGCGCCACTTCAACACCTTCAATGCTGACACTGGCTTGGCTCACTCGCTGTAATAATGCTTTCACACTGCTCTCCCAGAGCGCAATCGACGCGACGCAGCACTCAATGTGCACCGCGCCTAAGCTAAAACAACAAAGCCTAGAGGCGCAATGCACACTCTAGGCTTTGATCATATATACAAACTAGTGTTGTATTTTATTCGCTGTGATAACCCGTAACACGCTCGACTTCTTCTTTCGAACCTAAGAATACTGCAACACGCTCATGCAGTGATTCAGGCTGAATATCCATAATGCGCTGATAGCCATTGGTTGAAACACCGCCAGCCTGCTCAATAATAAAGGACATCGGGTTGGCTTCGTACATCAAACGCAACTTACCGGGCTTTTCTGGCTCACGACTGTCACGTGGGTACATAAAAATACCACCACGAGTCAAAATACGGTGTACGTCGGCAACCATCGCCGCAACCCAGCGCATATTGTAGTCTTTCTCAAGCGGGCCTTCTTTACCCTGCAACAACTCATCGACATAGCGTTTAACAGGGGCTTCCCAGTGACGCTGGTTAGACATATTGATAGCAAATTCTGCAGTTGTTTCAGGTACACGGATATCATCATTGGTCAAAATAAATGAACCCATCTCCGTGTCCAAAGTAAAGCCTTTAACGCCGTTACCTAAGGTCAGAACCAACATGGTTTGTGGACCATAAATGGCATAACCTGCGGCCACTTGCTCTGTACCTGGCTGCAAGAATGCTTCTTCACCCAGATCACCCTCTTCACCATTGCGATCAGGGCAGCGTAATACTGAGAAAATCGTACCGACCGATACGTTCACATCAATATTGCTCGAACCATCCAATGGGTCAAACACCAACAGATACGAACCTTTTGGGTACTTACCTGGGATCTGATAGGCATTATCCATTTCTTCAGACGCCATACCAGCTAGGTGGCCGCCCCACTCATTGGCTTCAAGCAGAATCTCATTAGACAATACGTCTAATTTTTTCTGCACTTCACCTTGCACGTTTTCCGTACCCATACTGCCTAAAACACCGCCTAAAGCGCCTTTCGACACTTGGTGGTTAATCATTTTACAAGCACGTGCTACAACTTCGATTAAAAAGCGCAGCTCTGCCGGGGTTTGATGTGAACGTGTTTGCTCAATCAAGAAACGACTTAAACTCGTGCGTGAACTCGTGCGTGACATAAAACGCTCCAACGGAGTAAGAAAAAATATGCGAGAGAGTTTAACGCTTTGTGAGCCTGATTGCTGCAACGCTTTGCATTTGTTACCTAAATCTTGAGCTAAGACCTTATTGAAAAAACTCAAGGTAACACTCAACATCCTATAAAAAACTCAATAAAAGCGAAACTTAGTAGCACCCACAGATAATAAATCTGAGTATTTGCTACACTGTCAATTAGATAGTCAGATCTTTATTGATTTGAATCAAGTCTTGTTGCGTTTCATTACGTAACATAATCAGTAACCAACATACTAAATAAGTTACACAATGGAGCATATTATGCGCACTTCCTTATTTGCCTCTTCATTACTGGCATTAGCTATAGCTGCACCGGCTGTTCAAGCTCACCAAGCTGGCGATATTATCGTTCGCGCTGGTGCGATCACTGTACAAACTGCAGAAAACACCTCTAGCGTAAAGGTTGATCGTGGCACTTTGGCAGGTACGAACTTAGGCGGCAAGGTGTCACTCAACAATGACACTCAACTGGGTTTAAACTTTGCTTACATGGTGACTGATAACTTGGGCATTGAGTTATTAGCAGCAACACCTTTTAAACATGATGCTACCATTAAAGGTACAGGTGCTGTTGATGGCAAATTAGGTAGCTTTAAGCACCTACCACCTACATTAAGTGCTGTCTACTACCCTCTGGATAGTAAGTCTGTATTCCAGCCTTATGTTGGTGCTGGTATTAACTACACATGGTTCTTTGACGAGAGCGTGAGCAGCGGAGCGAAAGCTGGAAACAACGCTGCAGGCTTACCACTGAACAATTTAAACATTAAAAACTCATGGGGCTTAGCAGCACAAGTTGGTGCTGACTACATGTTAACCGATAATATTATGATTAACGGCCAAATCCGTTATATCGATATTGACACCACTGCATACGTTGATGTTGCAGGCGCACACCGTGCTAAAGTTAACGTTGATGTTAAGCCATGGGTTTACATGTTAGGTCTTGGTTATAAATTCTAACAACCAGTCTTTACAATGCAAAACAGGCGCTTAATGCGCCTGTTTTTATATATAGTGTAAAAACAACAACTAACACTTAATATTTAATACTTTGTAATTTTTAAATATAACAATTAGCATTTAATAGAACGCCTAGCGCTTAACTTTACAAAACTATACTTAAGCATTAAACATTTCTGTAATAACTATCCAGCAAATCTGCTAACCCCGTACGCCACGCCCGCGGCTTAATACCAAAGGTATGGGTGATCTTACGACTATCAAGCACGCCATGTTGCGGCTCAATATCTGCATCAGCAAAACTGGCATGAGCACGCGGCACAACCTCTTGGCTTAACTCAGGTCGCCAAGCCTGCGCTTCAGCTAAAATAGCCTGTGCAACTGACAATGCCGTTGCCGCTTCTTGAGCACCATAATGGTAAGTACCCCAGAGCGGTGCAGCACAATCCAATTGCTTTAATATCGCCAGAAGCACACGTGCAGCATCTTCAATCGGCGTTGGATTACCACGACGATCATCAGCCATCTCTAGCAATTCATGATCTTGTGCACGATGCAACACACGACCGAGCATGCCTTCAGGACTGTCATCCAATAACCAACCCACACGCAGCAAAATATGCTTGGAGCACAACGAGCGCACGCTTTGCTCCATACGCATTAACGCTTGTCCACGTGGGCTTAAGGGTGTGCACTCACTGGTTTCACTATAAGCAGTCGCACGTGCGCCATCAAATACACGATAGCTCGATGGCTGCAATAAAATGCAATCATAGTGCTTACACAGTTGCGCTAAACGCTCAACAGCACGCTCTTGAGGTATAAAATGCTCAGGGTCAACCGCACCGGCCTGAAACCAATCGTAATAATAGGCCAGGTTAATCACCGCATCCGGACGCACTTCATCAATCAGGCTGGTTAAGCTGGACGCATCCCAAACACCTTTTTCTGGTTTGGGCGCCAAAAAAGAAATATCCTCCTCAGCACCTAAACGCACCAAAGCTTTTCCTAACGCGTTACCACCACCCAGCAAAACCAAGCGTAATTGCATATCAGCCCCGCAGTCTTTTCTTACGAAATTATTTACAGTACACCATCAAACAGCTATCAGAACGGGATATCATCATCAAAATCATCAAAGCCACCCGCTGCAGGCTGCGGATCAGGCTGCACAGTTGGCGCTGGGCGCGGCTGTTGCTGCGGCTGTTGTCCTTGGTACTGATTCTGCTGCTGGTTATTTTGTTGTCCGTACTGCTGCTGTGAAGCAGGTGCAGGACGATTACCACCCTCATTATCGCCACGACTGTCGAGCATTTGCATGGAACCGCCGATATCCACAATAATTTCAGTGGTATAGCGCTTCACACCATCTTTTTCCCACTCACGGGTTTGTAGACGACCTTCTACATAAATCTTAGAACCTTTACGTAAATATTGACCCGCAATTTCAGCAATTTTTCCAAAAAACGTTACTCGGTGCCACTCAGTACGCTCTTGCATTTGACCAGTTTGCTTATCGCGCCAGCTATCACTGGTCGCTAGTGTCAAGTTGGTCACCGCATTGCCATTGGGCAAATAACGTGTTTCTGGGTCGCCGCCCACATTACCAATCAAAATTACTTTGTTAATTCCACGAGCCATATTCTTCTCCAAACGGTCAGCACGCCACGTTACTTAAAGGTAACTCTCAACAGATGCACGATCTATTATTTGCGTATCAAATTTCACATAAATAGCAGCTTCCTCTGCCACCAATACAGCATCCATCACACCCGCTTGCGAACTTAACGCAGTCAGCCATTGAGTTTCTTGCATCGCTGCTGGGGATACCGGCAAGCGCACGCTAGTGACATAAGGCGGCTCTTGCATATTAGCAGCAAAAATCAGCCAAAGTGCGGCAAGTAAGGCACAACCAGCAAAAACACATGACGCACCACCCACACTAAATAACCAACCACCGAGCATGCCTCCCAACGCAGCCCCTAGAAACTGGCTGGTGGAGTACACGCCCATCGCCGTTCCTTTCGCACCAGCGGGTGCAACTTTACTGATCAGTGACGGTAAGGATGCTTCCAAGAAGTTAAATGCAGTAAAAAATGCCAAAGTGCCGATAATCAGCAAGGTTAAATTATCGGCAAACAGCCCTAAAAATAGTTCAGTGGCCATTAACACTACTATTGCACCCACAAATACCTGCTTCATCTTGCGCTTTTTTTCACTGTAGATAATAAAAGGCAACATGGCAAAAAAACCAACAAATAACGCTACTAAATACACCCACCAATGCTCTTCTTTGGGTAAACCACCTTGCTCAACCAAAGCTAAAGGCAGCGCAATAAAGCTGGCCATCAATAACGCATGCAAAACAAAAATACCAAAATTCAAACGCAACAACGCCACATTAGTCAACGTGGCTGCTAATGCATCCTTAGCCACGCCAGACTCACGATGACGCACCTGCTGCGCGGGCTTAGGTACAGCGACAGCAATAATAACCATACCTAACAAAGCCATCACTGCGGTTAACCAGAACAAACCTGATAAGCCAAAACCCCGAGTCACTAACGGCCCCACTACCATCGCCACAGAAAAAGAGATACCAATACTGATACCAATCATGGCCATAGCTTTAGTACGATGTTGCTCGCGGGTTAAATCGGACAATAAAGCCATGACTGCAGCGGAAATAGCACCTGCACCTTGCAGCACACGCCCAGCAATCACACCCCAGACTGAATCCGACATCCCTGCCACTACACTACCGGCGGCAAAAATCAACAAGCCCAGATAAATAATCGGCAAACGACCGACACGGTCCGACAGCATGCCAAAGGGTATTTGCAACAGGGCTTGAGTTAAACCATAAGCACCAATGGCCAACCCCAATAAAAACGGTGTTGCTCCAGTTAGGTCTTGCCCATAGGTCGCTAAAACTGGCAGTACCATAAACATACCCAGCATACGAAAGGCAAACACCAGTGATAAACCACTGGCTGCACGCTTTTCTTGAGCATTCATTGCGTCACTATTATGATCCTGCATGACACCTCCCCAAATAGACGCGCAATTCTAGCAGGACGAAGACTTTGCCGCAGCCTCCCTCTAACCCGTATACTCATCCGTTTACGCTCGCAACGCGAGGAATGCAGTGGATACCATAGTAGTTCGTGGGGCTCGCACCCATAATTTAAAAAATATTGATCTCGACTTGCCTCGAAATAAGCTGATTGTGATTACTGGGCTATCAGGTTCAGGCAAGTCATCACTGGCCTTTGATACTTTGTATGCCGAAGGTCAGCGTCGCTATGTCGAATCCTTGTCAGCCTATGCGCGACAGTTTTTATCGATGATGGAAAAGCCAGACGTTGATACCATTGAAGGTTTATCGCCGGCTATTTCCATTGAGCAAAAGTCGACATCGCATAACCCACGCTCAACTGTGGGTACCATCACCGAAATTTATGACTATTTACGCCTGCTTTATGCTCGCGCTGGCGTACCGCATTGCCCTGATCACCATGTACCACTCGAAGCGCAGACTGTTAGCCAAATGGTTGACTTAGTGCTGGGTCGAGAAGCGGAAACCAAACTGATGCTGCTGGCACCCGTGGTGCGTGAGCGTAAAGGTGAGCATATTTCTGTTTTTGAGGAAATGCGCGCGCAAGGTTTTGTCCGTGTCCGAGTAAATGGCACTCTGTATGAAATCGATGATGTGCCCAAGCTGGATAAGCAAAAGAAACATTCGATTGATGTGGTGGTGGATCGCTTTAAAGTGCGTGACGACCTCGCGCAGCGTTTAGCCGAATCCTTTGAGACTGCGCTGCGCCTCACCGACGGCATTGCTTTAGTGGCATCGATGGATGATGACGGCAGCGAAGAGATGGTCTTTTCCGCCCGCTTTGCTTGCCCGCATTGTGGTCATGCCATTAGCGAATTAGAGCCTAAACTGTTTTCTTTTAATAATCCCGCCGGCGCTTGTCCCAGTTGTGATGGCTTAGGCGTTAAACAGTTTTTTGATATCAAGCGCTTGGTCAATGGCGAGCTGACTCTAGCTGAAGGCGCGATTCGTGGCTGGGATCGACGCAACGTGTATTACTTCCAAATGCTCAGCTCTTTAGCCGATCAATATAATTTCAGCCTAGAAACACCCTTTAATCAGCTCGACAAAGCGACCCAAGATATCGTGCTATACGGTACCGGTAAAACTGAAGTTGAATTTCGCTACCTCAATGACCGTGGCGATATTGTTAAGCGTGCGCATCCCTTTGAAGGCATTGTGCCTAACCTAGAGCGCCGTTATCGCGAAACCGAATCCAATACGGTACGTGAAGAACTGGCTAAATATCTAAGTACTCAAGCTTGCCCTGATTGCTCTGGTACGCGCTTACGCCGTGAGGCTCGCCATGTCTGGGTCGGTGAAAACACCTTACCAACCATTACCTCAATGCCCATTGGCGAAGCCTTCGAGTATTTCTCCGTGCTAACCTTACCCGGCAAACGTGGCGAGATTGCTGAGAAAATTCTTAAAGAGATCAGTGCGCGCTTACAGTTCTTGGTGAACGTGGGCTTGAATTATCTCACCCTGAATCGCAGTGCCGACACCCTCTCTGGCGGTGAAGCACAGCGTATTCGTCTGGCCAGCCAAATCGGTGCCGGCTTGGTCGGGGTGATGTATATCCTCGATGAACCCTCTATTGGTTTACATCAGCGCGACAATGAACGCCTACTCAATACGCTGGATCATCTACGCAAAATCGGTAATACCGTAATTGTGGTTGAGCATGATGAAGATGCGATTCGCATGGCGGACTATGTGGTAGATATTGGTCCTGGCGCAGGCGTGCATGGCGGCGAAATTGTTGCCCAAGGTACACCCGCTGAAGTAATGGCTAACCCTAACTCTCTAACTGGTCAATACTTATCCGGCAAGGTGCAGATCACTTACCCAGAGCAACGCACTCCAGTTAACCCCGAGAAAATGCTGCGCCTATATGGTGCAACGGGTAACAATCTACAAAATGTTGATCTAGAGATTCCTTTAGGCCTGTTGACTTGTGTTACCGGTGTCTCGGGTTCGGGTAAATCAACCTTAATCAACAACACTCTGTATCCGCTTATGGCCACTGCACTTAACGGTGCCACAACCTTAGAAGCAGCACCTTATGATTCTATCGAAGGTGTGGAACTGTTAGATAAAGTGGTGGATATTGACCAAAGCCCGATTGGACGAACACCACGCTCAAATCCAGCCACCTATACTGGGATTTTCACACCGATTCGTGAGCTGTTTTCAGGTGTTGCAGAATCACGTGCGCGTGGTTACAGCCCTGGCCGCTTCTCCTTTAACGTCAAAGGTGGCCGTTGCGAAGCCTGCCAAGGCGATGGCGTGATTAAGGTTGAAATGCACTTCTTAGCTGATATTTATGTGGCCTGCGATACTTGTAAAAGTAAGCGCTATAACCGCGAAACCTTGGATATTCGCTATAAAGGCAAAAATATCCATGAAGTGCTGGATATGACCATTGAAGAAGCCCGTACCTTCTTTGATCCTGTGCCTGCACTGGCGCGTAAGCTACAAACGCTAATCGATGTAGGGTTATCCTATATTCGCCTTGGGCAGAGCGCTACCACGCTCTCAGGCGGCGAGGCGCAGCGGGTTAAGCTTTCGCGTGAGCTGTCCAAACGCGATACCGGACAAACTCTATATATCCTCGATGAGCCAACCACAGGTTTGCACTTTGCTGATATTCAGCAACTGCTGGATGTACTGCACCGCTTGCGCGATCGCGGTAATACCGTGGTGGTGATTGAACACAACTTGGATGTGATTAAAACCGCGGACTGGATTATCGATCTAGGCCCTGAAGGTGGCTCAGGTGGTGGGCAGATTATTGCTACTGGCACGCCGGAACAGGTCTCGCAAAATAGCGTTTCGCATACCGGACGCTTTCTTAAAGAGAAAGTGTAAGCGCTAAATACACATAAGCCTCGGAGTACGAGGCTTATGTTGTTACTTTCTACAATAAACTCAGTGCTTATTTAGGCAGTTCAATCCCTAAGGCTTTAGCAATCCCCTGCCCGTAAGCAGGATCCGCTTGCATGCAATGACAGATATGTTTCATCTTAATCGCATCCGGCACCCCATGCATATTGCGCGCAGTATTCTCAAACAGCACTTGCTGCTGCTCAGCACTCATTAAGCGAAATAAGTTACCTGGCTGGGTAAAGTAATCCGGCTCCGTCTCCCAATAATCAAAACGGTCCGCCGCACCCTCAAGCGCTAAAGGCGGCTCGGAGAAGTCTGGCTGCTCTTGCCACTCACCATAACTATTAGGCTCGTAGTGCAAGCGACTGCCTTGGTTACCATCCACCCGCATGGCACCATCGCGGTGGTAGCTATGATAAGGACAGCGCGGCGTATTCACAGGGATCTGTGAATGGTTCACACCTAATCTGTAGCGCTGGGCATCGCCGTAAGAGAACAAGCGACCTTGCAACATACGGTCCGGCGAGAAACCAATGCCTGGAACAATATGCGCAGGGTTAAAGGCAGCCTGCTCTACATCAGCAAAGTAATTTTCTGGATTTTTATTCAGCTCGAACTCACCCACTTCAATCAATGGATAATCGCCTTTTGGCCAAACCTTAGTTAGATCAAAAGGATGGTATGGCACTTTAGCCGCATCGGCTTCGGGCATAACTTGTACATACATGGTCCAGCGCGGAAAATCACCGCCCTCAATCGCTTCATACAAATCACGCTGCGAGCTTTCACGGTCCTTACCTACTAAGTCAGCGGCTTCTTGATCGGTTAGATTTTTAATACCTTGCTGAGTTTTGAAATGGAATTTCACCCAGTAACGCTCATTGTTAGCATTGATAAAACTGAAAGTATGCGAACCAAAACCATGCATATGACGGTAAGAAGCAGGAATACCACGATCACTCATAACAATAGTGACTTGGTGTAATGCTTCCGGTAAGCCAGTCCAAAAGTCCCAGTTATTGGTAGGGCTGCGCATATTAGTGCGCGGATCACGCTTCACCGCATGGTTCAGATCAGGAAATTTAAGCGGATCACGGAAGAAAAATACGGGCGTGTTATTACCGACTAAATCCCAGTTACCTTGCTCGGTATAAAAACGCATGGCAAAACCACGAATATCGCGTTCAGCATCTGCCGCACCACGCTCACCAGCAACTGTGGAGAAACGCACAAACATATCCGTTTGCTTACCCACTTCAGCAAACAACATAGCCTTAGTGTATTGGGTAATATCGTGGGTAACGGTAAAGCGTCCAAAAGCACCTGAACCCTTAGCGTGCATACGTCGCTCAGGAATCACTTCACGATCGAAGTGCGCCATTTTCTCTAAGTACCAAACATCCTGCAGCAACATTGGCCCGCGCGGACCCGCGGTTAGACTGTCTTGGTTATTGGCGATTGGACATCCAGATACCGATGTCAATTTAGGTTTGTCGCTCATGGCATTTCTCCTGCTCTATTTATTGAAATGTCTTAGCATGAGAGTAACGAATAATATAAAAATCACCAAATAGATTTATAAAAAGCAGACGATAAAAACTACCTATGCAAAATATATAAACATAAAAAAACCGAGCACTAGGCTCGGTTTTTTTGAACTGCAATATTGCTTACTCTGCAGCTTCTACTTCACCAGTAACCGGACGGTCAACCAGTTCAACATAAGCCATAGGAGCGTTATCGCCAGCACGGAAACCGCATTTTAAAATGCGTAGGTATCCACCTTGACGAGTTTCATAACGCTTACCTAAATCGTTAAACAATTTACCGACTGCTGATTTAGAGCGAGTACGGTCAAATGCTAAACGACGGTTAGCAACGCTATCAACTTTAGCTAAAGTAATTAACGGCTCGGCTACGCGACGCAGTTCTTTGGCTTTAGGCAAAGTCGTTTTAATCAGTTCATGCTCGAACAGCGACACTGCCATGTTTTGAAACATAGCCTTGCGGTGGGCGCTGGTACGGCTTAGGTGACGGCCACTTTTACGATGACGCATGATTTAATTCCTTACCAAACTCTTCGGTTCGGTGATAAATGGCGATCAGGCCGTAGCCTTATCGTCTTTCTTCAAACTTGCCGGCGGCCAGTTATCAAGGCGCATACCGAGGGACAGACCACGCGAGGCTAAAACATCCTTGATTTCAGTCAGGGATTTTTTACCCAAGTTCGGAGTTTTTAGCAGCTCTACTTCGGTGCGCTGAATCAGATCACCAATGTAGTAAATGCTTTCTGCCTTGAGGCAGTTCGCCGAACGCACAGTCAATTCTAAATCATCAACAGGACGCAATAAGATTGGATCAATCTCATCTTCCGGTTTCTCTTCAACAACTTGAGCCTCACCTTGAAGATCAACAAAAGCTGCAAGCTGATGCTGCAGAATTGTTGCACTGCGACGAATCGCTTCTTCAGGATCAAGCGTGCCATTGGTTTCAAGATCAATGATCAGTTTGTCCAAGTTAGTACGCTGCTCAACACGGGCGTTTTCTACCACGTAAGCCACACGGCGAACAGGGCTGAATAGTGCGTCGATTTGCAAACGACCGATGCTACGGCTTTCATCTTCGTCACTAAAACGAGAATCAGCTGATTCGTAACCGCGGCCACGTGCAATACGTAGCTTCATATTCAATGCGCCCTTGTCAGCCAGATTGGCAATCACGTGGTCGCCATTGACGATTTCCACATCATGATCCAGCTTAATATCGGCAGCAGTCACCACGCCCGGCCCTTTTTTGCTTAGAGTTAGCGTGGCTTCGTCACGACCGTGCATAATCACTGCAAGGCCTTTCAGGTTCAGCAGGATCTCAATTACATCCTCCTGAACCCCTTCAATTGCACTGTACTCATGCAATACGCCGTCGATTTCAACTTCGACAACTGCACAACCAGGCATTGAAGATAACAATATACGCCGTAGCGCATTGCCCAAAGTATGTCCAAAACCACGCTCGAGAGGCTCAAGCGTGATTTTAGCGCGGGTCGGACTGACCATGTCAACATTAATTTGACGAGGGGTCAGGAACTCATTTACCGAAATCTGCATGGATACACCTATTTTCTAGCCCTTACTTGGAGTAGAGCTCGACAATCAGGCTTTCGTTGATGTCGGCTGACAGATCACTGCGCTCAGGAATGCTTTTATACACGCCTGACTTTTTCTCTGCATCTACATCAACCCACTCGACGCGGCCACGCTGGACACACAATTCGAGAGCCTGGGAAATACGTAATTGGTTTTTGCACTTTTCACGTACCGCTACAACATCACCTGGCTGAACCTGGTATGAAGGAACGTTTACAGTCTTGCCATTGATGCTGATCGACTTGTGCGATACCAGCTGACGAGACTCGGCACGTGTAGAGCCAAAACCCATACGGTATACAACGTTATCCAGACGGCACTCTAACAGTTGCAGAAGGTTTTCACCGGTCGCACCTTTACGGCGCGCTGCTTCTTTATAGTAGCTGGCGAACTGGCGCTCAAGAACACCGTACATACGGCGAACTTTCTGCTTTTCACGCAACTGAGTACCGTACTCGGATAAACGAGTGCGACGCTGACCGTGCTGGCCAGGTGCTGCTTCAATGTTGCATTTAGATTCAATCGCGCGTGAACCACTCTTCAGGAAGAGGTCTGTACCTTCACGACGGGACAGTTTGCATTTGGGACCAATGTAACGAGCCATTTTTCACTGTCTCCTAATTTACACGCGGCGCTTTTTCGGCGGGCGGCATCCGTTATGTGGGATGGGCGTCACGTCGGTGATGCTTGCGATTTTGTAACCACAACCATTCAAAGCGCGGACTGCTGATTCACGACCTGGACCTGGGCCCTTGACGTTAACTTCTAAATTTTTCAAACCGTATTCCA
>LFRM01364225.1_pt1 | contig 24368 bp, 21 predicted proteins | sample 618341 | NCBI WGS metagenome assembly LFRM01 (sample SAMN03654438, study PRJNA283298) | anaerobic digester metagenome | isolation source: pool of bioreactors CSTR01a, CSTR02a, and CSTR03a thermophilic anaerobic... | place: Denmark: Kgs. Lyngby | collected 2014-05-21 | reverse complement strand
AGGAACGTGGAAGCAGTCCTGGATGCTGCCTTCTCTATTGGCCGCCATGGTTTTTCCTGGGGCGTGGAAAACGGCACGACGCCCTTTGAAACGCGCTTCCAGCATACCCAGCAAACACTGCGGGATAAGGCGTATCTATCCACCCGCGTTACCTATGACAAGGCGGATGTCCGCCGTGTGGTGGAGGAGATCGCCGGCCAAATAAACCGTCCGGCGGTCAATGCTGTTGTCAGTACGTTTGATTTCAACACCCGCGCCTTTGCGGTTACGCAGGACGTGCAGGGCGCGCGTCTTGGCGGTGAAGAACTCTACCAGCGTATCACGGCCGTGCTGGATAGCGGCGATTACGGCGGCAGCATCACCATGTATTCAGAAAAGATCATGCCGCAGGTGACCAGTGTGGAACTGCAAAACGGCTTCGCGCAGCTGTCCGTCAGTACAACATCAACTACCAGCCACCAAAACAGAAATGTCAACATTTCTCTGGCGGCGCAGGCCATCAATGGCACGGCGCTCATGCCCGGCGATTCCTTCTCCTTCAACAAAGCAACCGGCGAGCGTACACCCTCCAAGGGCTATCTCCCCGCACCGGCAATTGCTGATGGCACTACGTTTGATGAGCCCGGCGGCGGAGTGTGTCAGGTATCCAGCACGCTGTTCAATGCGGCGGCCATGGCCGGATTGACTATCGTGGACAGGTCACCCCATGCCTGGCCTGCAAGCTACATCGACAAAGGGCTGGATGCCACGGTCAACTGGCCTAACCTTGATTTTCAGTTTCGTAACGACAAATTGACGCCGATTTTCATCGTCTCTTACTACAAGGAGCGCAAAGTATCGGTGGAGATCTATGGTATGCGCTCCGGGGCGGGGGAGACCATTGCGCTGGCTACGGAGCTTGTCTCTACTACCAATCCGCCCGGCGACGCCATATATGAGCAGAATCCCCTGCTGCCTCCGGGCACGCAGCAAGAGAAGAAAAAGGCCCGCACCGGCTATGTAGTCAATACCTATCGCCTGTATCTGCGCGACGGCCGGGAATACTCAAGGGAAAAGCTGTGTACTAGCAATTACCGCACCATACAGCAGGTTATTGAATACAACTGAGGAGGATCGGCCATGCGTAAGGGTGATAAGCGTCGACAGGACATTTTGTTTTCTGCCGAAAGCCTGTTCTATCTTCAGGGGTACGAGCGTACAACCATTGAAGATATTCTTGAGAAGCTCAATTGCAGCAAGGGCAGCTTTTATCATCATTTTGAGAGCAAGATGCAGGTCCTGGAAGAAATCGCGTCCGCCCGTATCCACGAGGGGTTTGAAGAGTTCAAGCGTCAGGCGAGCACGGAGGGGCTTGAGAGGCTCAACAATGTGCTGTATTTTGCTTCCCCCTTTAGCGCGGGCGATGTCAATTTTCTTTCAGTCCTTTTGTCGCTGTTTTTGAGGCAGGAAGGCGTCGTTGTCCAGGACCGCATGGATGAAAAACGGCGTGAACTTTATTTTCCCGTTTTGCAGGGGACCCTTTTCTCACTACGTGAGCAGCGCCAAGCATTCTGGCATCAGGACGCGCTGCCGCTGCTGCTTTGGGAGTCCCACATGGCTTTGTGCCATGCTATTGTCCTCAAAGCCTGTGCGAGCCTCAAATCCGGCGATAATATGCCCGCTGCATGCCTGAACCTGCTGCATGCCGCGCGTTTCCAATGGGAACGGCTGCTGGATTTGCCTTATGGCTCTGTGCGCATGATCGACGCGGAGGAACTGGTCGATACCCTCAGTGCTGCCTATGGGCGCCTAAAGCACTTCATGCCTTTGGCAGACCGCGCGATGCAGATAGAAATGCCGGGACTGAACGCCAGTGTGTGGGATCAATAGATGAAGCGGCTTAGCCTTTTGCTTTTTTGTTTGGTTATGTTTTTTTATTCCGCGCCGGCGGAGGGTACGCGCATCCTGGTGACCTTTGGCGGGGACAGCACTTTGGGGAGCGAAGACTACCTTTGGAATGACCCCGAATCTTTCATCCGGATGGTCAAGCAGCATGGAAAAGCGTATCCGTTTGAAAAGCTCCAATTCCTGTTTGCACATGATGACCTGACGGTCGTCAATCTCGAAAATGTCTTCTATGAATCCGTGCGCGGACAGATCACCAAGACCTATAATTTCCGTGCACCGCTTGACTATGCCGAAATTTTGACCCTGGGAAGCATTGAAGCGGTGACACTGGGCAACAACCACACTATCGACTACGGCAGGGGTGGGTTTGAAAGTACGACCAACGCCTTGGATGATGAAGGCGTGGATTGGTTTGTGGACTGCGCGTATACCAACAAGACATTTATTTATGAGAAAGACGGCATCAAGATCGGCTTTGCTGGATTTTACATCGGATACTTCAGAAGCAACATAAGGGAAGTGCGTGCGTCTTTGCAGGCATTGCAGGATGCCGGGTGCAGAACGATCGTGGGCGTGATGCATGGTGGCAGCGAATATGCAGTGCGTCACGACCGTTCGCAGGAGCTGATGGCAGATGTGTTTTTGGAGTATGGCGCTTCCGTCGTCATCGGCCACCATCCCCATGTTATCCAAGGGATGGAGGTCAAACAGGGTGCAACGATCCTGTATTCCTTGGGAAACCTGTCCTTTGGCGGCAATAAGCGCATCAAGGACATGGCGGACACAGCGCTGGTGGCGCAGGTTCTTTTCGCGTTCGACGAGAATCGCAATTTCGTTGGGCATGAAGTAACGTTGCATCCCATTCATCCGTCGGGCACCTTCACTGACGTGAATGATTTCAGACCCATTGCGGCCACGGGGTCCCAGGCACAACGCGTCATCGATTTGGTGCAGGCGGATTCACTCATCCCGGTGTTGCCGTATATCCAAGGTGCAGGTGCGAGACAGGCTTTTGTGTCAGCTCCGCCTGCCTTGCCCGGCGCTGTAGACCCCATGGGCATCCGAATCCGGATCGAACCAAAATAGGAGGTCGCATGTACGACATTATCAGTAAAGAGCATTTAAACGACTCAGTGGCCAAAATGATAATTCTCGCGCCCCGTGTAGCGGCCAAAGCGCAGCCGGGGCAGTTTGTCATCCTGCGTGCCGGCGAAGACTCGGAGCGCTTGCCTCTGACGATTGTTGACAGTGACACCACCCAGGGCAGCATTACCCTTATTTTTCAATTGGTGGGCGCCGGGACAATGGAACTGGATTGCTTGGACGCGGGGGATAGCCTTCATGATTTTGTCGGACCGCTGGGAAGGCCCACCGCTTTGAGCGCTATCAGGCATGCCTGCGTTGTGGGCGGCGGCGTCGGTTGCGCGATCTCCTATGCTATCGCAAAAGCGCTCAAAAAACAGGGCGCCATCGTCCACAGCGTTATTGGCTTTAGGGAAAAGGGGCTGGTTATCATGGAGGACGATTTTCGGGCTGTCAGTGATGTCATCCGTATCTTGACGGATGACGGCAGTTACGCTGAAAAGGGCTTGGTGACGGATGCACTGGAAGATCTCATTTTGCAGGGCAATCATTACGATGAAGTCATCGCCATCGGCCCCCTTATCATGATGAAGTACGTGTGCCTTGTCACCAAAAAGTACGGCATAAAAACGACCGTATCCATGAATACTACGATGGTGGATGGTACGGGCATGTGCGGCGGATGTCGCCTGACGGTGGGCGGCATTATGAAGTTTGCCTGCGTTGACGGCCCCGATTTTGACGGGCATCTGGTCGATTTTGATGAAGCCATCAGCCGCGGAAGCATGTATCGCGAGTGGGAGCTGCGCGCGCGTGATAATGCCTGCAACCTGTTTAGTCATGAGGTCAATTAGGTGAAGACACAGATGAAAATGCCGCGCGCGCCCATGCCGGCACAGGACCCCGGCGAGCGCATTCACAATTTTTATGAGGTGGCGCTGGGATATACCGAGGATATGGCTGTTCTGGAGGCACAAAGGTGCCTCAGGTGCAAATCTCGGCCGTGCGTGGCCGGCTGCCCTGTCGGCATTGATATTCCGGCATTCATAGACGCCATTGCCAAGGGCGAATTTGAAAGCGCCTATAGGATCCTGCGCCGGGATACGGTGCTTCCCGCTGTGTGCGGAAGGGTGTGTCCGCAGGAAACGCAGTGTGAATGCGTGTGCGTGCGAGGCATCAAAGGCGATAGTGTCGCCATTGGCCGCCTGGAGCGTTTTGCCGCGGATTGGCATATGCAGCATGTGACAGAGGAAGCGTCGCGCGTTCTCTCCAATGGTAAAAAAGTGGCAGTGGTCGGTTCAGGGCCCAGTGGTCTTACCTGCGCGGGGGAATTGCGCAAAATGGGCTATGAAGTCACAGTGTTTGAGGCTTTGCATCAAGCGGGCGGCGTGCTGGTGTATGGCATACCAGAGTTTCGGCTTCCTAAGATGATCGTCCAAAATGAAGTGGAGCTGCTGGTGGCGCAGGGCGTCAGGATTGCCCTTAATGAAGTGGTGGGGCGCACCGTGACGGTGGATGAGCTGTTCAGCATGGGGTACGGTGCCGTGTATCTGGCAAGCGGAGCAGGGCTGCCCAAGTTTATGGGTATTCCGGGCGAAAACCTCAAGGGTGTATATAGCGCCAATGAATACTTGACGCGCGTCAACCTCATGAAAGCCTATGAAGTGACCAGCCACACGCCCATCATGAAGAGCGACCGCGTGGCGGTGGTGGGCGGCGGAAATGTGGCGATGGACGCGGCGCGCAGCGCACGCCGCTTGGGTGCGCAAGTGCATATCATTTACCGCAGGGGCAAGGAAGAGTTGCCCGCCCGCCGTGAAGAAGTGGAGCATGGGGAGGAAGAGGGCATCATATTTCACTTTCTTCGCAATCCCTTGCGCATTCTGGGCGACAGCCAAGGATGGGTAACCGCGGTGGATACGATCCAAATGACATTGGGTGAACCCGATGAATCGGGGCGTCGAAGACCCGTGGAAGTGCCCGGCAGCGCAGAAACGCTGCCCATCGACACTTTGATCATGGCTCTGGGAACGAGGGCTAACCCGCTGTTGCTGGAAGCCACACCGGGGCTTGATGAAAGCTCGTGGGGCGGCATACTGACTAATAGTGAAACAGGGCTTACCAGCCGCGCCGGCGTGTTCGCCGGCGGCGACGTGGTGACCGGATCGGCTACGGTCATCCTTGCCATGGGCGCGGGTAAGCGCGCGGCAGGGGCGATCCACGCGTATCTAAAATCCAAATAAAAACGCCTCTGCCGCGTTACGCAGGCAGAGGCGTTTCTTCCTTTATTTCTGAATATCGTAGGGCCAATAATCCATGCTGCCCAAGTCATAAACATCGGTGTAACCAAGCTTCACCAGTATTTTGGCAGCGGCAAGGCTGCTTTTGTCGGCTTTGGAGTAAACCAGGATCACGTCATTCTTTTTGGGCAGCCGCGCCGCGGCGTCCCTTTCCAGGCCATCGACATGCAAATGGACCGCGTCGGGCAAATGCCCCAAATCGTATTCCTCCTTTGTGCGTACATCCAAGTAGATAACCGAATGGTTTTCGCGTTTCATGCGGCGTGCGTCTTCCGGCGTTATCGTTTGATAGACGGCTTCTTCCAAAGGCTTTTCCTGCCCAAGGTTTTTGGCCCTGTCAAAAGCCGCGGGCGAAACATGGCAGTAGCCCGAAGGGTTCTTTTCAAGGTACTCCTGATGATATTCCTCCGCATCCCAGAAATTTTTGAGCGGCCCGATCTCAATGTGGAACGACGCGTGGCGCAGCTTTTCCATCTCGGCAGCGGCGCGCACGATTTCCCCGCTTTTCGCGTCCGTGTAATAGATGCCTGCCTGGTATTGGGTCCCTATGTCGTTGCCCTGTTGGTTAACCAAAGTGGGGTCCACGGCGCTGAAATACAGTGTTAAGAGGTCTTCCAGCTTCACTTTGCCGGGGTCATAAGTTACGCGTACAGTCTCCCTGTGGCCGGTGTCTCCCCGTATCACCTGCCCGTAGGTGGGTGCATCCAGCGTCCCGTTGGCATAACCGCTTACCGCCTGGGTGACTCCCGGCACCAATTGCATCATGTACTCTACACCCCAAAAACAGCCCCCGGCCAGATAAATTGTATTGTCCATTTTTTCTTCTCCCTTGCCGGGCGCGGCCACTGCCAATATGGACAGTAAGGCCAGCGCCACAAGTTTCTTCATTTTGTGCAGCATATGCATCACCTCCAAATAGTTTACCCGTCGGTGCGCTTTTAAGCTCAGTCCGCTCCACTATTGATTTTTGCGGCACCAATCCGTATACTCTGTTCAAGTCAAAGAGGAGGGAACACATGAGAAAATCGCGCTGGTTCGTATTGATTGCGGGTGTGATCGCACTGGATCAGGTAACCAAAGCGTTCTTTTTTGATGCCGAATGCGTGTTGCTTCCCGGCGCGCTCCATTTGCGAGGCGTCAGGAACACCGGTGCGGCGTTCAGCATGCTTTCCGCCAACCCTTTTCTGGTTGCGCTTTTGTCTTTCGGCGTTATTGTCGTGCTGGTCATCTTGTCTTTCCAAATGATGCGCGAGCGCGTGATTGCCTTTGGCCTCGCACTTATGGTGGGCGGGGCTGCGGGCAATCTGATCGACAGGCTTTGGCGTGGTTATGTGGTGGACTTTCTTGAACTGACGTTCGTATCCTTCCCGGTTTTTAATATCGCGGATGCCTTTATCACCGCGGGTGCTATTTTGGCCGCCATAGGTGTGCTAAGGATTAAGGAAGTGTGATCTCTTGCAGGACATTCAACTTTCAGGAAACGGGGAACGGCTGGATGTGCTGGCTGCGGGAGCGGGACTTTCGCGTTCGCGCGCGGCGGCATTGATCAAGGATGGATGCGTCAAGGTCAACGGCGTTATCGTAACCAAACCGTCCTTCAAAACGGATGAGGGCGACACTGTCCTGGTAACAGTGCCCCCGCTTCAGGATACTGCTCTTGCGCCAGAGCAGTTGCCCCTTAGTATCCTGTATCAGGATGAGGCTTTGGCGGTCGTCCTGAAACCTGCGGGTATGGTGGTACACCCGGCCGCCGGCAACGCGTCGGGCACACTGGTCAACGCGCTTCTTTACCATCTTGAAGGGTTGTCCGGCATCGGCGGTGAAAAACGCCCGGGCATTATCCACAGGCTGGACAAAGACACAAGTGGCCTGCTGCTGGTGGCGAAGACCGATGCGGCACACATCCATCTGTCCCGGCAATTGGCTGAGCGCACCATGGAAAAACACTACTATGCCGTCGTGGCGGGCGTGATGAAGCATAAAGCGGGCATAGTGGACGCAAACATCGGCCGGAGCCCGCGTGACAGGAAGAAAATGGCCGTACTCCCGACAGGCGGGCGTACGGCACAAACGGTATGGACTGTCAAGAGGGAGTGGACGGACAGGAGCCTGTTGGATATTCACCTCATTACGGGGCGTACCCACCAAATTCGCGTACATATGGCGTCCATTCATCACCCGGTATTGGGTGATACACTTTACGGCAGTAAACAGATGCCTTTCGCGCCCCGGCTCATGCTGCACGCCTGGTCCCTTACGTTTACGCATCCTTTGAGCGCAGACAGAATAACCATCACTTCTCTTCCGGACGCCGTTTTTGGCGTGCCCGATTGAAGACTATGGTCTGTCCTTGGCCAGAGGTCTTGGTTCGGTCTTTTCCAGGCCCAACAGCTCGCTCACCGTCACCATCTCGTATCCTTGCTCCTTTAGCTGCGGCAAGATCTCTTTAAGGACCCGCAGGTCCCTGCGCCGCCCGTGCAGGAGAATGATGCTGCCGTTTTCCACCTTGCGCATGATCCTGTCAGAATCGGTGGTGTCAACGTCCCACAGGACGACATGGATATAGCCTGCTTCTGCCACCGCTTGGGAAAAAGAGGATCTCAGGCCTTTGTATCGTCCCGCGCCATACGGGTAGCGGACAGAATTGATCTTATACTCAAACCCCAATACCTCATACAGATTGTTTTCCATATTCTGCAATTGGCGCATAATGCGGTCCCTGTTCAAATCTTCCAGATTGGCATGGGTGTTGCTGTGATTGCCTATTTCGTGCCCCTCGTCCAGCACGCGCTGCCAAAGGGGTCTGTCGGCAATATTCAGCATTACGCCCAACGGGTAGAGTGTCAGCTTGCAGTCATATTTTCCCGACGCATCCAAAAAATCAGGCAGCAGTTCCGGCTGATACCAATCGTCCACCGTGATGGCGATGCGCTTATGTTCCCGGTCGCCGTGCGTATAAATGGTAATGTACGGCTCGGTCGCCCATGCGGGGACGGCGAGCCCTATCAATAGCATAAGGGCTAAAAAGCCACAAAAACAACGTTTCATTCGGCAATCATCCTTTCAAAACAGCATTATAGCGTGATGGAAAGTAACCGTCAAATGAAACGCTCATACAGCGCCTATTTGCTCAGCAGCATCCGGTCATTCATAAATTCGTCGGCGCCCGCTTTTTCAAACAGTCTCAGCAAGTCGTCGATACGAAGCTTGGCTTTTTCTTCGCCGCTGATGTCCAGTAAAATGGTACCCTCGTTCATCATGATCAAGCGATTGCCATATTGCAGGGCAGCGCGCATATTGTGCGTGACCATCATAGTGGTCAGTTTTTCCTTCTTGATGAACTGGTCACTCAGTTCCAGCACTTTGCGCGCGGTTTTGGGGTCCAGCGCCGCTGTATGCTCGTCCAGCAGGAGCATCTTAGGCGCGTTCAGCGTGGCCATCAGCAGCGTTAGCGCCTGCCGCTGTCCGCCGCTGAGCAGTCCCACTTTGGCCGCCATGCGGTCTTCCAGACCTAAGTCAAGGGACGCGAGAAGCTTGCGATACAATTCCTTTTCCTTGTCCATTATGCCCCAACGAAGCGTTCTTCTGTTGCCGCGCCGCCACGCCAGGGCCAAGTTTTCCTGTATGCCCATATCGGCGGCGGTACCCATCATGGGATCCTGGAACACGCGCCCCAGATATTTGGCGCGCTTATATTCGGGCAGGCGGTCAAGTTTGATATTGTCTACCATGATGGTGCCTTCGTCCACGGGATAGACACCGGCAATACAGTTGAGCAGCGTTGATTTGCCCGCGCCGTTTCCGCCGATAACCGTTACAAAATCGCCATCTGACATACTCAGACTGATATTGTCAAGTGCTTTTCTCTCGTTGACGGTACCGGCATTGAATATCTTGGTGACGTTGCGAATGTCCAGCATCAGCGCGCACCTTCCCTTCGAAGGGATTTTTTCAAGGTGCGTCCCAGCTCCCTAAATCGCGGTAAGCTGAGTGCCAGAGCGACTGTAATGGCGGTGAACAACTTCAAGTCATCGCTTGGCATGCCCATCTTCAGTACCAAAGCAATGATGATGCGGTAGGTGATAGCGCCCAGCGCCATGGAAAGCAGACGGGTGTAGAAGTGCCTTTGCCCAAAGAGGACCTCGCCGATGATGAGGGACGCAAGGCCGATGACGATAGCGCCGGTCCCCATCTGCAAATCGGCGAAGTTCTGCGCCTGGCTGATAAGGGAGCCGCTGAAGGAAATCAAAGCGTTGCTGATCATCAGTCCCAGGATGATGGTAGTGTCGGTGTTGATGCCCTGCGCGCGCACCATGTGGGGGTTGGTTCCCGTGGCGCGGATGGCGCTGCCTATTTCTGTACCAAAGAACCAGTACAGCACTGTTACCAGCAGTATGGAGCACACAGCGCCCAACAGGATGACGGAAAGCGTTTTGGAGGTCCCCATCAATTCCTGCACGGGCGCAAATACCGTGATCTTCCGCAGCAAAGAAATGTTGGCCGCCCCCATTATGCGCAGGTTGATGGAATAAAGAGCGATCATGGTCAGTATGCCGCTGAGCAGCGCGGGGATGCGGAGCTTGGTATGTAACAGTCCCGTCATCATCCCTGCAAGGGCCCCCGCAAGGACCGCTATCGCGACGCCCACGTAGGCGCTGCCGCCGCCCGAAATGGTACCGGCAGCTACGGCCGCGCCCATCGTGAGCGAACCTTCTGCAGTCATGTCGGCGATACCCAGTACGCGGTAGGTGATATAGACGCCCAGCGTCATCATCGCCCACAGCAATCCCTGGGACACCGCGCCCAACAATACTTGTTCCATGATCGTCCCTTATGCTTTCTATTTTTATTCGGCGGGCAGAATGTAGGGGAGCAGGTCCTCGGGGATCGTCAGCCCGAGCGCATCACAAGAAGCCTTGTTGATGGCATATTCATACTCCGTCTGCGCCTGGATAGCCATTTGCGAGATGTCCCCGCCCTTTAGAACGTCAATGGCCATCAGGCCAGTTTGATAACCCAGATTATAATAGTTGATACCCAGCGTGGCGGTGCCGCCCCCCTTAACCGACGATTCTTCCGCGCAGAACAGGGGAATGCCCGCATCTGTCAGTACTTCGGAAATGATAGGAACGGTTGACGCCATAACATTGTCAGTGGGGATGTAAACAGCATCCACGCGGCCGACAAGGCTTTGCGCGGCCTGCTGGACATCATTGGAATTGTTGACTGTCACTTCCACGTATTCCATGCCCAGTTCCTCGATATATTCCTGCGCCATGGCGGCTTGCACGACTGAGTTGGCTTCGCTGCTGGTATACATAAGTGCAACGCGCGCAGCATCGGGCAGAAAACGTTTGATAAGCGCAATTTGGTCCTTGACGGGGTTCATGTCTGTCGTGCCCGAAACGTTATAGCCGGGCACCTCGTTTGTCATAACAAGGCCTGCCGCGACATAATCCGTAATGGCGCTTCCCAAAATCGGGATGGTTTCTGTTTTGCCTGCGATAGCCTGTGCGGCAGACGTCGCGATGGCAAGCACCAGATCCACTTGCTGCGCGATGAAGTGATCTGAGATGGCCGACAGGATGTCCTGGCTGCCCTGTGCGTTACGATAGTCGATAAGCAAATTCACGCCCTCTTCGTACCCGTTGTCTTCAAGCGCTGCCATGAAACCCAAGCGCGCCGCGTCAAGCGACGGGTGCTCCGCCAATTGGACAATGCCCACATACGGTTGCTGTTGCTCAGCAAAAGAGGGGGAAACCATCGTCATCATAAGAACCAGTATCAGGAGCACTGTCCACCGTTTGGAATCAGCCATTTTGTTTCCTCCTTCAGAGATTTTATTGAACAAAAACGCCCTCTGCACTTGCAGAGGGCGGAAGTTCCGCGGTACCACCTCAATTTGCTGTAAAACAGCCTCAGGGCAACAATCATTGCCTTCCCCTTTAACGGAGGGACCGTCTCAGCCTACTCTCATTCAGCCGGCAGCTATCGGGAGGAAATTCTCTTCTGGCCTTTACTTCCTCGCACCATCCGGAAGCTCTCTTAAAAAGGGAATCAGTCGATTAGTGTCCCGGTCTTCGCCTTTATGGCAGTTATTGTAGCGCTCGGCATTCTTGGATGCAATGCGGTATTGGGCGAATTTTCAACCAGAACCTCGCAGTTGATGCCCAAATGCGTTTCACGAGCCGAGAAAATGAGGTGTTGCCCTCTGAAGGGTGCTCACTTGGCGGTCTGCTTATTCCGTCTCAAAAGCAAAGCCCAGCAGCTCTTCGGGGATGTTTATGCCCAAGAGGTCGCACACCGTCTTGTTGATGGCGTATTCGAACTCCTTTTGGGCTTCGATGGGCATGTCCGCGGTTTTTTCGCCATTCAGTACGCGAACAGCCATTTCACCGGTCTGCTGGCCCAGGTTAAAGTAATCGATACCCAGCGTAGCGGTGCCGCCGCCGACCACTTGGTTGCGTTCTCCGCAGATAACAGGGATGCCTGCCGTCATGGTGACTTCACTGACGATGGACATGGCGGATGCCAACGTATTGTCAGTGGGGATGTAGATAGCGTCACAGCGGGTAACCAAGTCTTGTGTCGCCTGCTGGACATCGTTGGAGTTGTTGACTGTGACTACTTCGGACTTTAGGCCCATGTCTTCAATTGCTTTGAGCGCAATGTCGGCCTGCAGCACGGAATTGGCTTCGCTGTTGGTATATATCAGACCAATCGTTTTGGTTTCAGGCGCCAATTTGAGGATGAGTCTGATCTGGTCTTCAACCGGGTTCATATCCGTGGTACCCGACACGTTCCAGCCCGGTTTTTCGTTGCTTTGTGCCAGGCCCGCGACGACAAAATCGGTGATGGCGGTGGCGAGGATGGGGATCTCCTCCGTTTTGCCCGCGATGGCTTGCGCGGCAGGGGTGGCGATGGCAAGCACCAGGTCCACTTGCTCCGCTACAAAGTGGTCGGAAATGCTGGAAAGGATGTCTTGATTGTTTTGCGCGTTGCGATAGTCAATGGTAATGTTTTCACCGTCAACAAGGCCGTTCTGAGTCAAAGCAAGCAGGAATCCGTCGCGCGCGGCGTCCAGCGCCGGATGATCAACCAATTGCACAATGCCGATAAGGGGCTTGTCGCCCTCAGCATACACGGAGGAGACCATCGTCATTGCAATCAGCAGCACAATCACCAGGGACAGGGTCTTTTTCATTGTTTGTTCCTCCTCAATAATCTGGAATAAAAACGCCCCCTGCATTTGCAGAGGGCGGAATTCCGCGGTACCACCTCAATTTTGCCTTTCGGCCTCACCGGCAACTGTCATTGCCTTCCCCTGTAACGGAGGGACACCGGCGCGGTCTACTTGAGTTCAACCTGCAGCTCGTGGGATGTATCTATCGTCCGGCCTCTGCTGCCTCGCACCATCCGGCAACTCTCTAAAAAGAGGAAATCGGGCGAATCTTGCTCCCGTCATCGCTTTATGTGAGCATTATAAGTTGGCCTAAGGTTGAGCCACAATGTAAAAAGAGGCAGGAATGTTACCAAAAGAAACGAAATTTGCCTAAAAACAAAAGCGGTACAAGCGCGAATGCTTTTTTTGACGCAAAAACACAACCCCAGAACAGGGGAACCGTTGCGCGCCTGACGTGCAGCGTATACAATTTGTACGGTATCCAAGCAGAATAAGGAGCAATGTATGAATGCATATATCAGCCGCGTGCTAAGCGGCCTCAAAGAAAAAAACGCCCATGAAAAGGAATTCGTCCAGGCGGCGGAGGAAATGCTGCCGACCCTGTCCGCCGTTGTCGACAATCACCCGGAATACGAAAAAACGGGACTGTTGGAAAGGTTCGTGGAGCCTGAGCGCGTCATACAGTTTCGTGTCCCTTGGACGGACGACTCAGGGACCGTGCGCGTCAATCGCGCTTTTCGCGTGCAGTACAACAGCGCGATTGGTCCCTACAAGGGCGGTATGCGCTTTCACCCCAGCGTCAACCTCGGCATTCTGAAGTTCCTGGGGCTGGAACAGACCATCAAAAATTCCCTGACAGGCCTTCCCATGGGTGGCGGCAAGGGTGGCGCGGACTTTGATCCCCACGGCAAGTCCGACGGCGAAGTAATGCGCTTTTGCCAGAGCCTGATGACGGAAATGTACCGCCACATTGGCTTTGATACGGATGTCCCGGCGGGGGATATCGGCGTGGGCAAGCGCGAAGTGGCATACATGTTTGGCCAGTATAAGCGTATCGCGGGCGCTTTCAACGGTGTTTTGACCGGAAAAGGGCTTTCTTTCGGCGGTTCGGTCGGCCGCACCGAGGCCACCGGCTATGGGCTGTGCTATTTTGCTCAGGAGATGCTCAAAAAGCGCGGTGACAGCCTGCGCGGCAAAACCTGCGTCATTTCCGGCAGCGGCAACGTTGCTGTTTACGCCGCTGAAAAAGCGACGCAGATGGGAGCCAAGGTTATTGCTATGAGCGACAGCCAAGGGTATATCGTCGATGAAAGCGGCATCGACCTTGACCAAATAAAGAGCATCAAGGAAATCGAGCGGGCGCGCATCAGCGAATACACTGCGCGCGGCAAGGGCGTTTACTCGGCGGGCAGCAGCGGTATTTGGCATGTCCCGTGTGATATTGCTCTTCCCTGTGCCACGCAAAACGAGCTGGATCTGGAGGGGGCCAAAGCGCTGGTCTTGGGCAAAGTCAAACTGGTTGCCGAAGGCGCCAATATGCCCACCACCATGGATGCGACTGAGTTTCTTACCGCGAACGGCGTGCTTTTTGGCCCCGGCAAAGCAGCCAACGCGGGCGGGGTATCGGTAAGCGGTCTAGAAATGACGCAGAACGCCATGCACCTGTCGTGGACCAAGGAAGAGGTGGACACGAAACTGCAGGCCATTATGGCTGATATATGCAAAAACGCGAGCGTCGCAGCCAAGCGGTATGCCGGCAACGAAGAAGACTATGTGACGGGAGCCAATATCGCGGGCTTTTTGAAAGTGGCGGAAGCCATGATGGCACAAGGCGCCGTGTAATTACCGGTGACATATCGAAGCGGCTCCCATCCTTTACCGGTGGGGGCTTTGCAGTGGTATCAGCCCTTGACGGCGCCGGCAGTCAGGCCGGTCACGAAGCTTTTGGAAAACATGAGGTACAGTGCTATAACAGGCAGTGCCGACAGTGTGAGCAGTGCGAAGATGCGAGGCCAGTCACTGGTATACTGCCCTTGCAGTTTGGTGACGGCCAACAACACAGTTTTCTTGTCTTCCTGGGTGATAAAAATCAGGGGGAACCAAAGGTCATTCCAGATGGGCACAAGGTTATAGATGCCTACAGTAGCCAGGGCCGGTTTGATCAAGGGCAGAACAATGCTGCAGTAAATCTTGCCCCGCCTTGCGCCGTCCATATGGGCGGCTTCGTACAGATCACCCGGCAGACCGCGGATGAATTCTGTCAGGATGAATACAGCGATGGGCAGGCCCATGGCGATGTAGATCAGGATGATGCTGGAGAGATGGTTAAACAGCCCCAGCGTCTTCATCAGTTCCATTAAGCGGATGGTGGCTATCTTGATGGGAAGCATCATGCCGATCATGAAGAAAAAATAGAGTCCGCGGGACAGCTTTCCCTGCCAGTGCGCCAGGCCATAACCTGCCAGCGATCCCAGCAATAAGATCATGGACAGTGAAACGCTCACAACGATCAGGCTGTTGCCAAAATACATAAAGAAGTTGCCCTGATCAATAACCGCCTTGAAGTTGTTGAGAGTCAGGGGGATAGGCGGGCCGAAAGGGTTGTCATACATTCCTACACGCGTTTTGAGTGCGTTGGAGATCAACAGATATACCGGCAGCAACACAATGAATGCCCAAATGATCATCATTAGGTGGCCGGGCAGATGTAAACGTGAAAAGCGCAGGCTTTTCCCCTTGCGTACGTTTTTGGTATGGTTCGTCATCCGCCTACTCCTTTCCCTGGGTGGCCTTCAGCGTGGGCAGCACGCCAATGAGCAGCATCACGAACACAGAGGTGGCGATCGCCGCGCCGACTCCCGGCTCAGGGATGCCGATGGGATGTTCCCCCGCCACGCCGTAGCGGTAGAAGAGGGAGCCAATCAGATCAGTCGAGTAATTTGGCGGCCCGTTAGGACCGGTCATGGCATAAACAATATCAAAAGCATTAAAGTTGCTCACAAAGGTCAGAATGGCGATCATGCCAATCACCGGCATGATAAGCGGCAGTCTGATGTGTCGGAAGGTTTGCCAGGAATTGCAGCCTTCAATGTCTGCCGCTTCCAGCAAATCCTCAGAAACGCTTTGCAGACCGGCCACAAACATCATGGTAGGGATGCCGACCCATTGCCAGACTGAAACCAGGGAAACCACACTCAAAGCCGATTTCGGATCGCCCAGCCAGGGGTGTACCAAAGCGTTTAGCCCCATGCTCCGAAGCGTGGGGCCGGCAAACTGCGGGTTCAGAAGCAGGCGGAAGAGATAACCGGACACCATCACAGCAATGGTGCAGGGGATGAATATTATGGTCTGATAAAACTGCCTCCCCCGCATGGTTCGGTTGGTGAGGATGACGGCAAAAAGCATGCCCAGCACATTCTGCACCAGCATATGAAAAGCAAAGAATACCCAGGTGTTCTTAAAGGCACCCCAAAAGCGCGCGGAGACCACCGGGTCTGTGAACAATCGGACGTAGTTTGCTGTGCCGATATACTCCCGACTTCCCGTAGTGCCGGCGTACAGGCTTAAGCGGATGGAGTCCAGCATGGGATACGCCATGAATATGCTGTACATCAATATTGCGGGCAGGAGGTACCATATCCAGTACCCGCCTCCCGGGTTGAGGCTGGTTTTACGGTGTCGAAGGCTTGGCTGCAAGCTCGCACTTCCTTTCCATTGGTATTGCAGCTATTGTGGTTCGCAGATCTGCAAATATCACAGCGCAGGGCAGTACGCTATGGTCTGAACACGTTTTGTCACAGTAAACCGGGAGCCGGAAACCGGCTCCCGGCGTGGTTGACATGGGGGATTGTTTTGTTATTTCTTGGCAGCCAGGATTTCCTCCTGGGCGGCGGCGAAGGCTTCCGCAGCAGCCTCAGGGGTGGTTTCGCCCCGGGCGATCGCGTTGAGGTTGTCCACCATGATGGTGTACATATCCATGAAATCCTTCCAGATGAAGCGGAAGTCCAGTTCCTTGCCTTCATTGAGGGCCAGGATGCTCTGAGCCATTTCGCCCGACAGAGTCAAGGGCAGGTTGATCATGGGATAGAAGCCTCCGGGCAGCAGGTTAGCGGCTTCCTGAGCGCCCTCAGCAGAGGCGAACCACGCCAGGAAATCTTTGACCTCTTCGGGGTGCTTGGTGGCAGTATTGCCCGCCATCCCCATATCAGAGTGGAAGCACAAGCCGGGCTCATTGCCTTCGGGGGCAGGAATGGCAAACACGCCCAGCTCCAGGTCAGGATAATCGTCAAACATGCCGACTGTCCAGGAGCCGTCAATGAACATGGCAGCGCGGCCAATGCCGAACATGGCAGGTCCATCTTCATTGTTGATGGCTTCAAAGCCTTCCGGCAGGAACTTGCTAAGGGCGGCAAAGTCGCTAAGGGCCTTAACGAAGGCTTCGTCATTCATTTTCTTTTCGCCTGTTTCGTACAGGGCACGATTGGCGGCGCCCCCCACATAGTTGGGCAGCATACCCAGAAATACGCACTCTAAAATGTCCCAATTGGAGGCGATGCCGTTGGCGAAAGGTTCGACGCCTTTGTCTTTCAAGGTCTGGCCGATTTTCAGCAGATCTTCGAAAGTTGCGGGGACTTCAAGATCGTTTTCCGAAAAGATTGCTTTATTATAATAGACGATCTGGGAAACAGCGGCATAGGGAACGGCATAGATGGCGCCGTCATCTGCCTGGAAAGCTTCCAGGGAAGCGGGGGTGAAGTTCTCAGCCAGTGCCGGAATGTCGGAGATGTCCATCAGGAAACCGGCGTCATACAGTTCTTTGCTGGTGGCAAAAGTGCGGCTGTACATCAGGTCGGGCCCGGTGCCGTTGTCCAGTTGCAGACGCAGGGTGGCGTTGTACTGGGCGGGTACCGTGGGCGCAAATGTGATTTCGACGCCGGTCATTTCCTTGTACTCGTCAAGGAGCGCCTGTACTTGCGTCGTGTCGTCGCTGCGCCAGGAACCCATCGTCAATTTGACGGCTTCTCCCGCCAAAGCACTCATGGGCATCAAGGTCATCAGGATGAGAATTGCCACGAAGATCGCTGTGAGTTTTTTCATTGCTGTGAAATCCTCCTTTTGATATTCTGTTTGCCTGTTGTATAAACGTAGTATAGCACTGTTCAAAACATGAATCAAGCGAAAAAACCCCGCCGGCGTAGCCGAACGGGGTTGGGTTTAAGTTTATAATGATCAGCCTATTTGCACAGAGGGCGGGGCGTAGGTTCTTGCCATCAATTCCTGGTCCAGCAGGTACAGTGACCTTGCATCTCCGCCGAACATTTCGTTCTTCAGGATAAGTTCATTGGCGTTGGCTTCCTCTTCGCCTTGCTCATTAATGAACCAGTCAAGGAAGCGCTGGGTGAGGAAATCCTTGTTCTGTTTGGCCAAGTCATAAATATTGTTGATGGAGGCGGTCACGAATTGTTCGTGCTTGAGGCCTTCCTTCAGGACATCCATGACACTGTCAGCCTTGAGAACAGGCTTATCAATAGCGTCCAGCTCTACTTTGGCGCCGTGATAATGCAGGAAATCGTAGATCAACATCGCGTGATCTCTTTCTTCCTGGGCCTGCACGCGGTACCAGTGGGCGTAGCCCATCAATCCTTTTTCGGTGAGATAATTGACAAATTCCAAATAGAGATACGCGGAAAACAATTCCTTGTTGATTTGCTCGTTCAGCAATTTGGTTACTTCTTTTTTGATCACAGTATAATCCCCCTTAAGTTGATTCCTAATGATTCTACCCTGCGTTTCGAGCGGCCAAACACTTTCAAAAAAACGTTTGACAGGTCCATTTGGATATGCTACTATTCATCGGCTCCTGAAGCTGGTCCCCGGTGCTGGCAAGGACGAACATGGCGATACGGCCTTGCCCTTTGGGGCAAGGCTTTTTTTAAAAATCGGGAGCGAAAAGGAAAGGAGATGCCCATGTCCCAAACAAGCAAGCAAGGTTACTCTCCCAAGCCGCACGCGGAAGCGTCGCAGGTCGTCGGCTATCTGCCCGACGAAAGACCGCCGATCGGCCGCCTGTTACTGTACGCGCTACAGCAGGTCATCGTCATGTTCCCCGCGACCGTTACAGTTGCTCTCATCACCGGTTTTCACGTCTCGACCACCATTTTTGCCAGCGGCTTGGCGACTGTCTGCTTCACCTTAATTACCGGACGCAAGATCCCCATGTACTACGGCTCCTCATTCGCCTATTTGGCGGCGATCGCCAGTATGGTGGCGGCGGAAGGGTCGACGGAACAGTTGGCACAACTTGCGGCAACGGGCATTTTGCCCACAGAACTTATCAGCAAGGCGCAGTTCGGCATTATCATGTCGGGCTTTATTTCTATCATCGCGGGCTTGCTGGTGAGGTGGGGTGGCATGGATAAGGTGGAGAAGATCTTGCCGCCGACAGTCACCGGTCCCATCGCCATGATCATCGGTCTGACGCTGGCAGCCAACGCCATGAAGGACGCTGCTCCTCAAGCGGGACAGCCGCAAGTCGTTTGGATCGTCTCCTTGATCACTCTCCTTTCTACCGTTATCTATTCAAGGAAACTGAAGGGCTTTCTGGGGCAGCTGCCTCTCTTGCTGGGCGCGGCGACCGGCTGCCTGACGGCCCTGGTGCTTTACTTGATTGGCGGCGAGAGCTTCTTTCGCACCATTCCGGCTGAGACCCTCGCTGCTTCTTCCTGGAAGCTGGGAGAGGGCGCTATCTTCGCGCTGCCGGCGTTTTCCTGGCCGACTGCCAACTGGGCGGCGGTAGCGGCGATAATGCCCATCGCCATCGCCACCATTCCCGAATCGACCGCACATATGTACCAACTGGATATCTACGTCAACGATCTTGCACGCCGCAAGGGGAAACCCAGCTATGGAATCGCGAATATGCTGGACCGCAACCTGGTTGGTGACGGCATCTGCGACATGATCAGCGGCGCGGTGGGCGGCCCTGCGGGCACCAACTACGGCGAAAACATCTCCACGATGGCCATCACCAAAGTATTCTCAGTGCGCACCATGTTTGTGGCCGGTATCCTGGCCATGGTCATCGGCTGCTTTACGCCCCTCATCCGCGTTATTTACGGCATCCCGCTGGCAGTCATCGGCGGGCTTGAGATCTACCTCTTTGGCGCGATCGCTGCACAAGGCATTGCGATACTGATCGACAAGAAAGTCAGCATGTTTGATGCCAAGAACATTGCGGTTATCGCAAGCATTGTCACGATAGGCCTGGGCATCAACTATGGCTTTGGCGGCAACATCGTTTTCTTCGGCGTCAATGTACCTGCCGTAGCAGGCGCCGCCATCTTCGGCATTCTGCTCAACCTTATCCTGTCCATAGGGGATAAGAAGACATCGCAAGCAACCGAATAAGAAGCATTTCCTTTGACTTATGACACCCGGCGGCACTTGCCCGCCGGGTGTTTTGACGTTTTCAGACGAAAATCAAGCGCAGTACGCGTTTTGCTTGACACCATTTGGCTTTTGCATTAGAATGATGCGGTAACAAAGTGGTAAAAATCCGCTGAAGCGCGGCCATGCTGCGTTCGGAAGGAGGGTCGGGCATGTTCATTGCCCCTCGTCATAAAGTATATCTTCTGGTGGTATGCGTCCTCGCCCTGATGGTTTGGGGCGCAGTACCTGCTTCCGCTTCCGATTTAGGCGGTCTCAATTTCACCATGGCGGCGGACCCCAGCACGCTGACATCGCCGGGTACCGTCAATGTTACCGTGCGCCTTGCCAATAGCGGGCAGACGGATATTTTGACGCCGCTTAGCTTGTACGATGCGGACAATAATCTGGTCACCTCCTTTTTTGACGGCGGCTCTCTGGCGCAGTTGAAAGTAGGGGAGACGCAGACGTGGCAGGGTACCTATGCTGTTACCCAGGCGCAGCTGGATGCGGGCAAGATCATCTTCACCGTCAAGGCTGCGGTGGTGGACACCCAAGGGAATGTAGCAAACGTGGCACTGCCGGCGGAAGCGGTCCTCACCTATACAGGCGAAAAGATCGATTTGTCCATCAGCCGCACCATCGATCCGGAAGTGGTACGCAAAGACGCGATGGTCAAGGTACTGTACGAACTGGTCAACAACGGCAATGTGCGCCTGGTGGATATCCGCGTACGCGAGCACAGCAGCATATCCACGACCACACAGACCGTTGCTTCCCTGGAGCCCGGGGCCAGTGCTGTCGTCACATTTGAAAAAAAGGCCAGTACCACTGACCTGACCAGCCACCCCAATATAACCTACAAAAAGGATGGCGACCGGGAAACACTCAGGGCCACTTTGGACACGCTGACCATCCCGGCAGCGCGGCCCAATCTCAAACTGTCACTCACCGCTGACCAGACTGCCGTCAGCATCGGCGACAAGGTAACCTTAACGCTGGATATGCAAAATACCGGCAATGTCTCCTATTCCAATGTTGTTGTCACCGACGCCGCGCTGGGCGAAGTGTTCACCAATGTGGATATTCCCGCGGGGCAGACGCTGACGCGTGCCAAAGAAGTAACCATGCTCGCCACCGCCACCTATCGCTTCAATTTGGCCCTCAATGATAATACCGGCGTTTCGCAAACTGAACAGACCAACGAAGTAAAGGTAAGCGCGTACGATCCCAGTCAAATCGTTCGTATGAGCCTTGTGCTATCGTCGGATCGCGATGCCATTGATTCCGTGCCCGGTATCATTCGCTTTAATGTGGAAGTCACCAACAATAGCGATTTTGCCTTGGAAAATGTTAAGGTCTTTCAGGGCGCGACGCAAATCTATACCATCGCCTCCCTCTTGCCTGGGCAGAGTATGAATATCAACAGGGAGTATCAGGTGTCGCAATCCGGCAAGTTCCAGTTTACCGCGACGGCCGTGGACGCGCAGGACAATACGCAGACCTTTACGTCCAATACGCTGGACATTCCGTTTGTTCCTGCCACACCGGCCCCCACGATGCAAACGCCGGTCACCGTCCCGCCTGTTATTACCTTGTCGCCTGTGCCCGTCGAAATAGGCGGTGTCACCGGTTCGCAGGGGGTCAATGTGCTGATGATCCTTACCTGGGTGGCAGGCATCCTCTTTGCGGGCAGTTTCGTTCTGTTTGCCATCAGCACTGCCATGCGCGCCAAGCAGCGCCGCCAATCGGAAAGCGCCTACGATCATTTGGCCCTGGAGCCCAAACGCGATTTTTCCGATCCCGACACCTATTCAGACGACAAATCAGAGCCTGCGGCTGAAGACAGCATCAAGCCCGCTGTACCGGAAATGCCTTTGCCCGAAACGGAAATGCCGCATGACAAGTACCTAAAGCAAGACCTTCCGGCCGAAACCGTTGAGCAACCCAGCGACGACAGCCCGCAACCCGTTACCGACGAAGGCGGATACCGATTGACCCGCGATGCGGAGGACGCAGTTCCCGAAAGTGAACAGCGCACCCGCCGTTCCGGCAAACGCCGCCAAGGATAATTCATCGTGAAAAAGCGCCTTCGGGCGCTTTTTCGCTTTTCATTACCGCGCCCAAAAAGCGCTTGCGCCAAGGCGGGATGCTGTGGTACAATACCCCTTGCGACAAAACGGACGGTCCGCTGCGCGTTGAATAACGCGGTATGAACGTCTTTGAGGGAAGGAGGACTTAAATCCCGTGAGTGAGTTGATCAAATCTATCGAAAAGGCCCAGATGCGAGACGACCGCCCGGACTTTCATGTTGGGGACACCGTACGTGTATTCGTGAAAGTTGTCGAAGGCAGCCGCGAGCGTCTGCAGGCATTTGAAGGCACGGTCATCGCCAAGAATGGCGGTTCCAACCGCGAAACGTTCACCGTGCGCCGTGTCAGCTATGGCATCGGTGTGGAACGGACATTCCCGCTGCATTCCCCGCGCGTGGACCACATTGAGGTGGTTCGCAAGGGCAAAGTGCGCCGCGCCAAGCTGTACTATCTGCGTGGCTTGCAGGGCAAGGCGGCCCGAATCAAGGTGGACAACAAGTACTGAGTTTTCCTATCAGAAAGCTCCCTTCGGGGGGCTTTTTTGATGGTTGCTGTCGGGCGCCGAAGCCCCTATCATGGCGAGGGAGGGATATAACATGGTCAAAAACCTGCGTCCGCGTATCGTATTGTCGGCAGTGGCATCACAGTATGTCCACTCTGCTTTGGCGCCGTGGTGCCTGAAAGCGGGCATCGAACAATACGCTTTGACAGCCTGCGATATTCATGTTGTGGAAGGCACCATTAATGAAACGGCGCAGGACGTCACAAAGCGCATTATTGCACAGGCGCCCGATATCCTGGGCATCAGCTGCTATATCTGGAATATCGTTTTCGTTTGTGACATGCTGCCGCGCCTCAGGCAGGCCCTGCCCGCGTGTGTAATCCTTTTGGGCGGTCCCGAGAGTACTCATCGCGCTGAGGAATTACTGAGAACCTGCCCGCAAATTGATTATATTCTGGCGGGGGAGGGCGAAAAACCCTTAGCGCAATTAGTGGACGCACTCCACATGAGAAAAGCCGTGGAGAAAGTACCCGGCCTGTGTTATAGGTGTGGGGAAGCAGTTCGGACCCAGCCGGCATATGCGCATGACACTATGCAGCCGTCGCCCTACTGCGGCGATTATTTTGCCCAGCTCAATGGACGCATTGCCTATTTGGAAACGAGCCGCGGGTGTCCCTTTTCCTGCGCTTTTTGTCTGTCCGGATGCCGCGAAAAGGTACGCTGCGTATCTATGGAACGGGCACAGTGTGAGATTCTGCTGCTCGCGGGCAGCGGTACCAAGACGGTCAAGCTGGTCGATAGAACATTTAACGCCAATCCCGCGCGGGCTCGTGCCATGTTTGAATTTGTCATCGGCGAATATGGGCGAGGCATCCCGAAAAATGTCTGTTTCCATTTTGAGATCGGCGGGGACTTGCTGGACGACGAAACACTCGCGCTGCTTTCAACAGCCCCTCCCGGGCTTATCCAAATGGAGATTGGCCTGCAATCATTCAATGCTGAAACGCTGTTCGCGGTCAACCGCGTGACGGATATTACCCGACTTATAGATCGCTTGCAGCGCCTCATTGCGCTTCAAACGGTGCGAGTACATATCGATTTGATCGCCGGCTTGCCAAAGGAAGACGTGAAATCCTTTGCGCGGGGCGTCGACCGTACGTTTCTTCTTTTTCCGCAAACGCTGCAGCTGGGTTTTCTCAAGGTGCTCCCGGGCAGTGCCATGCGGGAGGAAGAGCAAAAATATCCCATGCAATATGATGCTGCGCCACCTTACCGCGTGCGCAGCACCCCGTGGCTGACGCAGGAAGAATTGGTGACATTGAGCGTTGTTGAGAGGGCCCTGGACAGGCTGTATAACAGCGGCCGCTTTACGGAAACGCTCAAATGGCTAACCCAAAAAACGGGGGAAACGCCGTACCGGCTGCTCAAAAAAGCGGGTGATGCCATTATCCTGGCGGAGAAGAAAGCCGGAACGCTGTCCCTGGAGGCACTGACACAGGTTACATTTGACCACATGATTGGGCTTTATCCCGAGCACCGCGCGCAGATCCGAGATTTGATGCTCATCGACCGCATTGCTACCACTGCGACGAAGCTGATTCCGCTATGCTTGCAGAAGACGGATAACAGACTCGCTTTGGCAAAAGCGACCCTTAACCGGCGCGGTTTGGGGCAAAAGGGCTGCCGAGCGGTAGGCATTCTTTACAGCGTAGAAACACCCTTGCTTGTATGGGCCGATCCGGCGGAGCGTCATCCCGTGACCGGCAGGTTCACAACGCACACTGAAGAATTGGTTAATTTCCTATAAAAAAGGCAGGCATATCGTCTGCTTACTTAGGGCCTGCTGAAAACCCCGAAACCCATTGAAAACACTGGATAAAGCGCGTGATTCATGG
>LFRM01305407.1_pt1 | contig 24383 bp, 15 predicted proteins | sample 618341 | NCBI WGS metagenome assembly LFRM01 (sample SAMN03654438, study PRJNA283298) | anaerobic digester metagenome | isolation source: pool of bioreactors CSTR01a, CSTR02a, and CSTR03a thermophilic anaerobic... | place: Denmark: Kgs. Lyngby | collected 2014-05-21 | reverse complement strand
AAGGGTTTACACTGTTTGAGCAAGCTAAAGCTTGCGAGTTTGTAAACCCCAAGAGGTGATTGTGTAGTTTTATAACTACCCTGTCAGGCTTTGCCTGACACCCCTTCGGAGAAGGGGAATCGCACACCGTATTCCCCTCTTATAGAGGGGATGTCTCGTAGAGACAGGGGTGTTAGCATGAGCGGAGACTTTACTTTTGTTACTTTTCTTTGTGTGGTTGACAAAGAAAAGTAAATTAGATAATAACCTTAATAATTCTTAATGAATCTAACCTAAAGGTCAGGAAATTATAAGCTATGACTATTGATAAACTTTAATGTTATTTTATTAAAAAATGGAACTAAAAGGCTTATAAATGGAACTCTGTGAACTCTGTGCAATATCTTGGCGTTCTTTGTGGTAAAATAATTTACCCACAATAAACGTTATAGAACCATTTTTATCAATTGAAAAAAGAAATTATTTTTTTAAATAAAAAATAATTTATAATTTTGCACTCTAAAATTTAGAAATATGTATTTAACACCAGAAAAAACAAGAGAACTTGCTATAAAATTTGGCGGAAGTGAAAAGAATACAGGTGATACATCTGTGCAAATAGCTATTTTGACAGAAAGGATCCTGCATTTAACAGATTATATGAAAGAAAATAAAAAAGATTTTTCTGCAAAACGTTCTCTATTGACTATGGTTAATAAACGCAAACGTTTATTAAAATATTTAAAAAGAGAAAATTACGATAAATATATAGATGTTACTAAACAACTTAATATTCGTAGATGATTTTTCAAAGATAAATCTATCTTTTTCAAAATTTAATGAACCTTTTTTCAAAATTTTAAATATAATTAGTGTATGATTTGTGCTAATTATATTTTTATTTATTAATAATAAAAATTTATCAGATGCAAGAAATTATAGAGACAATTAATCTACCAAATGGGCAGAGAGTAGAAATATCAACAGGCAAATTAGCTAAACAAGCTGATGGATCAGTTGTAGTGAAATGTGGAGATATGATGCTTTTAGCAACTGCAGTTTCAAAAAAAGAGCCTATACCAGATGCAGATTTTATGCCATTAACAGTAGAATATCAAGAGAAATATGCTGCAGCAGGTCGTTTCCCAGGTGGTTTTCTAAAAAGAGAATCTAGACCATCAGAATACGAAATACTTATTGCTAGATTAGTAGATCGTGCATTGAGGCCCATTTTCCCCGAAAACTATCACGCTGAAACTCAAGTATTAGTATACCTTATCAGTGCATATCCTAATTATCCGCCAGATGCTTTTGCAGCATTAGCAGCATCCGCAGCACTTACCATTTCAGACATTCCTTTTGACCAGCCAATTTCAGAAGTTAGAGTAGCTAAAATAAACGGTGAATTCAAAATAAATCCCACAATTGAAGAGATAGAATTAGCTGATTTAGATTTAATGGTTGGTGGCACATTAACTGACATTAATATGGTAGAGGGAGAGAGCAAAGAAGTAGATGAAAACACTATCATAGAAGCTCTCAAGATAGCTCATGAATACATTAAACTAGAAATCGAAGGACAAATGCGTCTCAGAGATAAAGCTGGAAAACCTAAACGTATCTATGAGCACGAAGTAAATAGTGAAGAAATTAAACAAAAATTAGAAGATTTCTGTTATGACAAAGTTTTATCAGTGGCTCGTGAACATTTAACTTCTAAAAAAGAACGTCAAGAAAAATTCGATGCAATAAAAGAGGAATTTTTAAATCAATTCACTGAAGATGAGAAAGCTGAAATAACATCAATGGTAAATAGATATTTCCATGATTTACACAAAAGAGCAGTTAGGCAAATGATACTAGAAGATGGGAAAAGATTAGATGGTCGCTCTTTAGATGAAATAAGACCAATTTGGTGCGAAGTTAATTATTTACCTTCTGCTCATGGTTCTGCTATTTTCACTCGCGGAGAAACCCAAAGTTTAACCACAGTTACTTTAGGTACAAAACTTGATGAACAATTAATAGATGGAGCAGTCTTCGAAGGGACAAGTAATTTTTTATTACATTATAATTTTCCACCTTTTTCTACTGGAGAAGTTAAACCATTACGCTTGGGGCGTAGAGAAATAGGACATGGAAATTTGGCTCTTAGAGCATTAAAAAATATGATAGTACGCAATGAAGATAATCCTTATACTATAAGAGTAGTATCTGATATATTAGAATCTAATGGCAGCTCATCAATGGCTACGGTATGTGCTAGTTCTTTAGCACTTATGGACTCTGGAGTTAAAATGAGTAAACCTGTATCAGGTATCGCAATGGGACTAATAATGGATGAAACTACGGGTAAATATGCAGTGTTAAGCGATATATTAGGAGACGAAGATCATCTGGGTGATATGGACTTCAAAGTAGCTGGTACAGCTGATGGCATAACTGCTTGCCAAATGGATATAAAAGTAAAAGGTTTGTCATTTCAAGTTTTATCAGAGGCTCTATTACAAGCAAAGAAAGGAAGATTACATATATTAAACATAATGAATCAAACTATTTCTGCTAGTAGACCAGACTATAAACCCAATGTACCACGCTATAAGAAATTAACAATTCCTCGCGAATTTATGGGTGCTGTGATTGGCGTCGGTGGCAAAGTGATTCAAGAACTACAAAGAGAAACTAATAGCACTATCGTAATAGAAGAAGCAGGTGAAATGGCTGTAGTAGATATCTTCTCTACTAATAAAGAAGGATTAGAAAAAGCTGTTAATAAAATCAAAGCTATAACTACTGTTCCACAAATAGGTGATGTATTTGATGGTATTGTGAAATCTATCCAATCTTACGGAGCTTTTGTAGAAATATTACCAGGTAAAGAAGGCCTATTGCATATATCAGAAATTGATAATAAACGTGTAAATGATGTAAATGATTACTTTAAAGTAGGTGATCATGTTCAAGTAAAAATATTAGATATCGATACTAAAACTGGTAAATTTAAACTTTCTCACAAAGCATTAATTAAAAATCAAAATAATAATTCAAATAAAAAACAATAATTATAAAAAACTCTTGTATTGATAAGTTACAAGGAGACGTGGAGACTGGGAGACTTGGTGACGAGTAGATGGTGTGAAAAGGCGACGGGGTGACAGGGGTGATGATGAGTGTTAAGCTTGAGTATTTTCTAATAAACTACTCAAGCTTAATTTATTATTTGTGCTCATTCGTGTGCATTCGTGGACTACTTTAAACTAATATCTCACTAAATTCCTAAACTTATATACAAATTGATAATTGATTTATAAATAATTTTTATTCAAAAATCAATCATATCGGGCAAACCATCCCAGGTACTAGTTGAGCTTCTACAGTTAAAAGTAATTCTCCATTTTCTGAAACTTTGTAAACAAAGCCATTGTGCATGTAGTCTTTTACATCACTCACCCAGAAACAGTTAGCATCATCATCCCACATTAAATAATACAAATTAGAGCTACTAGACACACTGAATAAAGTATTGATAGTCAATATGTTTTGATCATCAATACTAGCATATTGTATAGCATTATTATTAAGAAAATACATTTTCCCATTTTTAATAATTAAATATGATGGATAATCATTGTTATTAGGAAAAGTCCAGGATTGCTCAATTTGATAATTATTGAAAGAAATTTTTGAAATTTTAGCATTCTCCTCGTGCATATATCCACCAGTTGTCAATACCCATAAGTAATTATCTTTATATACAATTGTTTGAGGTTCTATACCAACTAGTATACTATCTATCAATAGATTCTGCGCTGGATCGATAACCATTACAAATTTATTAGCTTTTCCGCTATAATAACTAGACCAAGCTAATCCATAAATTTTACTATTCACTTCAATTATTTGCTCTATAGGTCTATCACAATATATTTTAGAAATATTATTGTCTACAGCATTTATTACATACAAATAAGGTTCTGTGAGGCTAGATATATAAATATGATGCAAATCTCTAATAAATATTTCTCTGGGCGATGGTATATCATATTCACCGAGAAGTAAAAAATTATGTAAATTTACCATATAAACTTTATTAGAATTATTCACAGTGATTATAGCCGCATCATCTGAGATGGCTAATCTATAAGGAGTATCACCAATTAATTTTTTATTAGAATAATAAAAAATTTGATGTCTAACAGTCTGAGAAGCATAATCATAATAAGAAATTTCACCATTTCCTTGGCCAAAAAGTCCTTCATTTACAATAAGAATTCCATCTTTTATGAGACTATTATCATTATTGTTATCTACAGGAGTCTCATTAGGCTCATCATTATTACAACTAATAAAAATGAGAGCAAAAATTAAAAAAATAAATAAATTTAACTTTTTCATAATTTTGTTTTTATTGGTTTAAAAATTATAATTCAAAATGAATGGAAAAAATAAAATATCTTTTAGGCATAGGATACCATGCTACAGTATAATAATTGGCATTAGTTAGATTTTTTACCCATAAGCTATAGAGTATAACTATTTTTTTAATATTGTGCCTGTAAGACAATCCAAGATTATGAATCGAATACCAAGGCAAAAATCTATCATTCTCAAAAGTAGTAAAACGTTTAGAATTGTATGAAAATTCATAATTTATCACCCAATGATTTTTTATAGATACATCTATGATCTCATTAAAAATATATTTAGGTACATAAATAAGCTCTTTATGAGCTTCTCTATCTTCAGCGTGCTGAACTAAAAAATTTGATGAAAAACGTAAGACAAATTTTTTAAATGAAAAATTCAACTTCCAGTTAGTCTGTAAACCATATTGAATAGTTTTATTAATATTAATAGGTGTCCAAATAGCTTGATTGTCAGAAGGTTTCCATTGTATTAAATTATCAGTAAAATAATAATAAGGATTAATTTCAAATATAGAAGCTATAATACCTTTATTCAGTATCCATTTCATTTTAATATCAACATTATTACTTGCTTCTGGCATTAGATCTGGATTACCACCTGGCACCCAGTACAAATCATTGAATGAAGGCAACCTTTCTAGATGACTAAAAGCACTGGATATAATAAAATTATGACTACCAGATTTCCATTTTTTACTAATACCTATCCCACCTTGCGGATAAAAATTTTTAAAATTTTTAATTTGTAATTGCTCACTGACCCAGAATTGCCAACCATTTTTTTCATAATTATAAATAAAAGATTGATCTGTAATATATCTGTAAGCTATTTTCTGATATGCTGAGCTATTCAAATATTGATATGCCAACCTAATTCTCATCAATAATTGATGTTTATCCTTAGTGAAAATAGATTGATGATAAAACTGTGGAGCAAAACTTTTAGAAATAGTCTCAGCTAAAGGAAAATAAGAATTGTATTTGTACTGCTCACTATACCACCCTAAAGAAGAATAATGTTGCCAATGATAACTAGATGACCAATTATATCTAAGATAAAATAATTGAATATCATCATTTTGTGTAGCGTCTTTATCTATTTGTGCAGTTAAAATAGATGTAGGTATTTCATTAAGATGATGTTGCAGATTAAATCCAGTTTGCCATTTATTAAATTTAAGGTCAAAGGCTAATTGATGCCCCAAATGTTCATTGTCTTTTTTCTTTTCCAATGTATCGTTATGCATTGGATTATTGAAATTATAATAATTTTTATCAAAATTGCCATTATATTGCACCCTAAAAGCATTGCCATCAGGTAATTGCTGCAATACAGAAAATCCAAAATCATTATTATTTATATTTGCAAACGAATAATCAACATTATATTTATTATTATCAGATAGAATAGATTCTACTTCTATTATAGAACCTAAAGCTCCAGGATAACCTAAAGAAGAAAAAGCTCCTTCATAGTTACTAATATTAATATTATTTGAATAAAATGATGACCACAAACTCTGCCCAAGAGAATAAGATAAAAGTGGAATATCATTCCATATCAATAAAGTATGTCCAGCACCAAAACCACGAAATGACATTGATGCATTCTGAACGCCATATTCTTTAAGATAAACTGGCATTTGCTTATTAATCATATGTAACCATTGCCTTTCAGCAATAGGAATGAAAAACATAGAATCATCAATAGAAATAGAATTAATATGAGGATATAGCCTACCCAGCTTTTTATTAAAATCTATGATTTCAACTTTGTTTAAATATATAGTATCCTGAGAATAAGAATGGTATGAGATTAAAAAAAATGTAATAAAATAAAATAAAACTATCAATCGTCGTAAAAATTTAATCATTAAAATGATTTTTAACAATTTCTACTCTTTTTGACCCCGAAAAGAATAGTCCTATAAAGGATAAAAAGTTTTAGCAGGTCTTCTGGCTTGCTCACCTCTACCACCTTCCCATCTGAAAACAGATAGTGGTTAATAATCTAAAAGATAGAGGCAATAAAAAAAGAGCTCACAGCTGCGGGCACAGCTCGGGATTCACACCCGATTCCCTATTAGTTTATTAATCAAGACAGGATGATTAATTAACACTAAAACTATTGGCAAAATTAAAAAGAATATTTTATTTAGAAAAAATTTAAAAGATATCATATAAAAAATTATTCCGAATTTTGCTAAAAAAATAACAGTATGAAGATTAATTCAATTTTAGTGCATGGTAGTGAAATCGATGACGAAATGGGTAGTGTGGTAACCCCGATTTATCAAACATCAACGTTCAAATTTAAAGATGCCCAACAAGGAGCAAATAGATTTGCTGGAAAAGAAGAAGGCTACATTTATACTAGATTAGGCAATCCCACTATTAAAGCTTTAGAGAAGAAATTAGCACTTTTAGAGCATGGATATGATGCATTAGCATGTGCATCTGGTATGGCTGCAGTTAATACAGCACTATTAAGCTTATTACAAGCAGGAGATCATATGATCAGTACTGATGCTATATATGGTTGTACATTTGATGTATTTACTGAAAGCTACTTAAAATTTGGTATAGACATATCTTTTGTGGATACTTGTAATCTTGACTTAATAGAAAAAAACATTAAGCCAAATACAAAAGTGATATATTTAGAGACACCAGCTAATCCTACATTGAAAATAGCAGATATTGAAGCTATATGCAAAATAGCACAACAACATAATATATATGTAGTCGTAGATAATACTTTCGCATCACCCATTCTCCAAAATCCCATTGACTTAGGAGCCGATTTGGTCGTACATTCACTTACTAAGTATATTAATGGCCATGCAGATATCGTAGGTGGCGCTGTAATTGCAAAAACCAAAGATTTATACGATATTTTATATCCTACATTTAAGAATATGGGATTTAATATGGACCCACATCAAGCTTTTTTAGTAGATAGAGGTTCTAAAACTATGAATTTGCGTATAATAAAATGTCAGGAAAATGCACAAAAAGTTGCAGAATTTTTAGAAAAACATAATAAAGTTGCTTCAGTAGCATATCCTGGTTTAAAATCTCATCCACAATACGATTTAGCAAAAAAACAAATGCGTGGGGCAGGTAGTATGATTAGTTTTGAGCTAAAAGGTGGTTATGTAGCTGGTCAGAAACTAATGAATTCTGTAAAATTAATAACACTAGCAGTATCATTAGGAGGAATAGAAAGTTTGATTCAGCATCCAGCATCTATGACCCATGCTCATGTATCAGAAGAAGCTAAAAAAGCTGCATTTATTACTGACGGTCTTGTTCGTTTATCTGTAGGTATAGAAGATATTGAAGATTTATTAGAAGATTTAGATCAAGCATTACAAAAAATTTAATTAATTTATAAAAAATTTTCAGTTTAATTTTGTTAGTTTAAAAATTAAGATTAATTTTGCACTCACGATTTTGAGAAAGAAAAAGACAATGTAGCTCAGTAGGTAGAGCACATCCCTTTTAAGGATGGGGTCCCGGGTTCGAGCCCCGGCATTGTCACTACAATATTTTGTATTTTCTAAATAAGATATCCTTCTTAAAAAAATAATTTACTTTATTACAAAACATATTATCAAATAGAAATTTTGATAATAAGTAATATTTTAAAAGTAAAAAGATAGGGAACTGTTTTGAAGAGGTATAAGAATTTTTGTTTTGAAATAAATATGTTTTTAGTTATAAAAAGTTTTTATATTTGTAAAAATATTATAATTATGGATAAAATATTTGAAGAAGAAATAGATGTCTTTGCCCTCACTAAAGAAGAAGTACGCAAGTATTACGACAATTTATATAATAAAATAAAAAATGAAGGCAAAGACATTGTCGATTATCAAGAGCAAAAAGCCATGTCTACAGGCATACTTTGCCCAGATTGTAATAGCAGCCACGTAATCAAAAATGGCTTACAAAATGGAGTACAAAATTATATGTGTAAAAATTGTAGACGGCAATTCCGTGTTACAACCGGTACCTTTATGTATGGCATTCACCACAGAGATAAAATGCTGGAATATATCAAATGTATGTCTGCAGGAATGACTTTGAGAGAATGTGCAAAAAATGTAGGTATCTGTCTGCAAACGAGCTTCTTTTGGAGGCATAGAATTCTCAGTGCTTTACAATCATTTGAAGATAATGTTAATTTCTTTGGAGTAGTAGAATTAGAGGAACTTCTAATGAACTATTCAGAAAAAGGCAAAAAGAAACGAAATAAGAAAGAGATAAAAAAAATTGAAGAAAAAGAAACCAACGAAAGTAGCCGTATTAGCTGCTACAGATAGAAGTGGAAATATTTTGTTTAAAAAATTAGAAGATAAACGAGTTCAGGCTGAACACATATCAGATTTTCTAAAATATAGGATATCTGAGAATTCAGTGGTATGCGGCAGCGATAAAAAAGCTTTCAAAACAGTTAATGCTGAGCACATCAAACACAAAGAGATAACTTCTAAGAAAAAGAAGAAAGATGGTATATACAGTGTATCAACTGTTCATAAGAAGATAACAGCTTTTGTTAGCTGGATATATTATAAGTTTCGAGGAGTGGCTACAAAATATTTAACAAACTACATTATGTGGTTTGTGGTTAAGGGTAAATATTTGGCAGATAAGATTATAGGGGACACGGGGAGGTTGTTGAATTTGGCGGCGTCGGATAGGCGGGCATGGGATCGGTATAGCGATTTAATGTCTCAAACATATTTAATTCATAACATTTAAATATTTTCTTACACTTCCCTTTATAAAATTTTTTCAAAATTTTATAATCCAACCAATCCCCTCAACTATTTATCCTTTCTAATAATACTAGTCATCTTTTGTTTAACGTCTGTAATTTATGTATAAATAACTTAACCTCTTTAAAATTATACTCACATCAATCTGGCTCACAAAAACACATTTTATATATTCATCAAAGTTAATCTTGATTTTTATTTTTTTGAAATTTCTCCCCTACCCTATTTATTTCCTCCAAAGATTTACATTATGAAACCAAAATGGTTTATAATCAATGTTTCTAAAAAGTTTCCATGTGAAAAAATTATTTGAAATTTTTGTACGATAAAAATAATAACTTTTAGAATACATTTCATCTCTAGATCCATATAGCCATACTTCTGTGTTATAAGTTCTATATATGTAATTGGGCTGTCCTTGTACTATGTAAATTAATCCTCTATCTGTTTGCCAACCAGGTTGTATATCTGTAAAATATCTATTTGCATTTATCACTCTTAAATAATATTTTTTTATTATTTCTGTTGCTCTTCGTATATCTCCTATTTGTGCTAACCAAAAGGAATCTACCGCTCGTTTGGAGTTGTCTGAATTCATCAATTTATTGAATTCTGTTTCCGAAGTTATATATCTCATTGGTGGTATTAATTCTTCTTGATATTTAATTTCTGGAAAATATTCTGGAACTATTATAAAAAAAATGCCAGTAGGAGTAGTATCTATGTTAATACTTACTAATGTATTCATTAAATCTCTGTTTGCTACTAATGGGTTAGTTGCTGATATTTGTAATTCTTTTATTTTTGTTAATTCAATATTTTTATTGTTTAATTCTACTGCAAATGGCGGTGCTGCTATTGGAGGGAGTTCATATACAATGCATTTAAAAGTATCTATATTTTTTATTAGATGTTTTATTTCTAATGTATCACCTATGAATAGTAAATGATTATTTTTTAAATTTGTCTGAAACCATTCATTACTGTATGGATTAGATTTATCAATATCTATAAATTTAGAAAATGTATTTTTATTAGATCTCAGGTAAACCTTGCAATAACCTTTAAAATCATTATTAATTTTTAATTCTATCAGAGTATCCCAACTATTAATAGTATCTATAATTTCAAAATTAAAATTTTTATATGTTAATATCTTATCTAAAGTGTCAAAAATTTCAATTTTACATTCAATATTCGCATATTTATGAATTGTATTTAAATATAAATTTGTAAAATGCAAATTTCTCGTATCTAATTGTAAATAAAAAAAACTAGTAGAATCATTAACATGAGAGAGTGAAACATTAGCATTTATGATATTAGAGCTAGATTGATAAATTTCTTCAAATGTAAAACTATTAGAAATATTTGAAGTTTTGCAACTATACAATAATAATAAACATATAATAATTAAGGTAAAAATTTTTTTCATTTTTTAATAGCATTTGAGAAATCTATACGATTTTTTATTGCTTTACCTAAAGTGAGTTCATCTATATATTCCAGATTACCACCTATTGATATACCTCGTGCTATTGCAGAGAAAGACAATGAGTCAAAATCTTTTAACATATTAAAAATATAGTAAGCGGTAGTATCGCCTTCTACTGTAGCAGGTAGAGCAAAAATAATTTCATTTATTTTATTATTTTGAAGTCGTTGAGGTATATCATTAATATAAATTTTATCTGGAGTAATGCCATCTAATGGTGAAATTAGTCCATTCAGCACATGATAATATCCATTATATACTCTCGAACGCTCTATAGCTATCAGATCTTGTATATTCTGCACTATACATAGCATGGAATAATCTCTAGTATTATCTGAACAAATATTACATATCTCTGTATCAGATACATTATGGCATTGATTACATAAATATAAATTTGTGCTAAGCTGATCTATACTTTCACTTAATTTTTTTAAATATTGTTTGTCTTGTCTAATAAGATACATGACTAGACGTGTAGCTGTTCGCTCACCAATGCCTGGCAACTTTGCTAATTCATTTATAGCATTAGACATAGTTTTAGATAAATTCTCTATCTCCACTTTTTTATCAAAATTAAAAAATTATTTTTAATAAATAATAACAGATTATAAAATTAGATAAAAAATCATTGATTCTATAACGTTTATTGCAGGTAAATTATTTAATTGTTCACTTGTTGTTATTAGTCCACAGATGAACACAAATTAACACAAATTATAAATTAAAGTTGATGAATTGAGACGAGGAGACTGGGTGACGGGGAGAAGAGGAGATAAGCGATAAGTGATAAGTGATAGGTGATAGATAATATATAATAGATAATAGGTAATAAGTTAATTCACAAATGCACTTAAAAAAATTAAATCATCAGTGTTAATTTGTGTAAATCTGTGGATAGAACTAAAGACATTGCAGGTGTTATTTCAGCAAAAGAAGGTGAATCTACTGTATCATAAGATGTAATTCCGTGAACTTGTGTACAGTAATAGCTATATCCACTATTCGGTGGTTTTATTAAAGAATAGAATTCTTCAATAATTTTTGCTGTTTTCTACGGTTGCAATGCTGACAGCACAAATTGATGTTTTACAGAGGTTTCAAAGTCTATGGCTACGAAAGATAGCATTATTTTTGATTTTCTAAATATTCTTTTAGGTCATCTAAAGTTATATTTTCTATCTTTTGCCAATTTCCATTATCTTGTTTTTCTTTTAAGCAATCAAACCATTGATATTTTTTACCATTAAGCTTTGATGTAAAATAGATTTCCCTACCTTTATAAAATGGCAAGTCATTCACTTTCTGCCAACCATCAACTTCAATAATCCCTTTTTTCTCTAAATCTGATAATACTTCATTTCGTTTATCAGCTAACACAAAAATTTTCCTTTGTGATTTTGCATTATAAGGAAAAACTGAATATTTGCCATAATACCGCCAATGTAAAGAACTTTTCTCACTAAAATGTGTAATAATTGGAGTTTTGCATAAATCATTTTGAAAATATCTTAACTGTTCTTTGTCTTTGTCAGTGATATTAGAATTGAATGATTTTAAATCAATAGATAGAGCATCATCAATTTCAAAAAACTTATTTAAAGGAACAATCAAATTACCATTAATTAAAATTGATTTCCATGAGGTAGCATTATTATCGAATATTTGTCCCTTGAATTGATCAATATTATTAAAATAACTTATAAGAACTCGTAATAAAATAGCATCCTTTTTATATTCTTCTTTAACTCCATTTTTATCAAAATACTTTTGTGCTTTTTCAAATCGAGCATCAAATTTATCCCAATTGTATTTACCTTCTTCATCTCTTAACAAAAATCGAATAGCTCCTTTAAAAAATGCATATTCCTCAGCTTCAATAATTTTTTCTTCCCATGTTTTACCTTTATTGTTATTAAATTCTATGTCGTCCACTATCTTTTTGGCTTTTTCTTTTTCTTCTTCCATTTGCTCTTTGGCAAAGTCATTTGAAATATCTCGTTCATTTAGATGATTGTATATATCGTGAGAATATTCTGCCAATTTATCAATTAGCCGCATTGCTCCAATCATTGCTGGAATACTCTCAATATTAGCATTTTCAACAATATTCCAAACGACTCTCATCCACCGCTTGAAATTCAATTCATCATAATTATCCTTTTCAAAATAACAGCAAATAGCATAAAATACAACTCGTTGAGGTTGAGTTAGGGTGGTAGGAATATATTCCTTGTTGTTATTTGACTTATATTCAGGGATAAAACAAAAACCTGAATTCTCATCCCAATTTGGTTGAAATAATTTGTTAATATTATCTTTATCTTTTAATGTTTCGAGCCTATTAAGAACTGTTTTTAGTTTAATTATTCCTGTTTTAATGACAGGTTCTTCCGTCTTGTAGATATCAAACCCATAATATTTAACATTTGTATCATTGCCCCTATCACCGTACAGATATTTGAAAAGTTTATTTTTTTCTACTAATACTAATATCTCATCATATAAATATTTATCTTTCTCTACTTTATATGTTATCAAACAATTCAATAGAAAACGATTAATAAAGGCATAATAGATTTCATCTATATTATTGTTTGGAGATTTATTTTTCCAAAATATATCCGTCCAAGTAGTATCTAACTTATGGGCAATACTTTCTTTTGGATTGATTTCATGTTCAATATTCTCATTTTTAATGTAGCCCACAAGGTCAGCTTTGAAGTTTTCAAAATCGGTTAACTGCTTTCCTCTGGCATTCATTTTTATATAGAGGTCGTCAGTAAGCCCAATATCATTAAGCTGTTTAAAATGGAAAGTGATGGGTGGATTGTCTGATATTAGTTTATCCCATTCTTCTTTAAATTTGTCTGGGCTCTTGTCATTTAATTTGGATTCAATTGCATCAAGCATTACTAACATCGATTTAATTGTAGGGTCTTTTTTCCATGACAAGAAAAACCATGAAGCATCGGTTATTTTTTTACTTAGGGTTTCACCTTCTCCTAATTTATCAGCTTTTTCAACAAGTTCGTTACAAAATTCTCTTGACGAAATTCGTGTTTCGTATGTGAATTTTTTGAATGTAGTTTCATTAACTTTTAATGTACCTGCTTTAAACGCAATATACCAGTGCAAAAGCCAAAGAGTGGTAAGTCGTTGTTGACCGTCCAAAGGCTGAAAAACTCCATTTTTTATATCGCCATATACAAAATCAAGTTCAAGTTTGGAGTCTTCTGATTCAATTGCTTTTATGAGGCTATCTAAGAATAATTCTCTGATTTTGTTGGTTTTTTCATCTTCTCTGCCTTGTGCATAATCACGTTGAATAATTGGAATTTCAATTTTATTGCATTCTGATAAAAGTTCCCAAAATGAAATTGAGTTCAAACGTTCAATTAATGCATTTATTGAAACTTTCCCTTCGCTATCTTTCATTGAGTTAGCGATTTTATTTACTCTTTCAATTTTCATGTAACTTATTTATTTAAACTATAAACAACATTTTCAATATCTTTTAAGTATTCATTCCTATCATTATCATTCCATAACTCTAAATCTTTCAATTCACTTGAATAATATTTCATGAAAACATTTCTTGTGCAGACAGGAATAAAAGTTCCTTCTTTTTCATTTTTAATTATTTTGTTTCGTTTATTTTTAAAAGAGTCATTTTTATATGAACGGTTAGTTCCCCTGTCAAGTAAACAAAGGTTTCGAATACTATTATCTTCTTCTCCCAATACATATTCAATAATTGACTGAAAATCTTCATCTGATATAGGATTATTATTTTTGACAATTTCATCAATTTCCAAATTAAGTTTATCATCATTATGATGTTCGCATTTGGAGAAGTTGTTTTCTAACCATTCTTTCTGGGCTTCTGGTTTAACTTTAACCTCCGTTGCAATTGCATGAATATGTTCAATATCCCATTTTTCTTTTTTAAACCTGTCAAAGGGAAATCTGCTTGTCTCATTTTTGTTTGACAACATTGTAAGAATGTTATGAAGAAGTAGTATGTTTTTAATTCTCAAATTATCTTTACCATATTCTAAGTCTTCCAATTTGTTGTATTTTACTTTTTCGGTAATTTTTGAATCGAGCAACTTTTTAAAATCATTTTTTTGTCTGTTTTTGGCATTATTAAGCAATTCAGTTATTTTTTCACCTGCTGTTATTAAAAAACCGATTTTGTGGTACAATTCCCGGTCTAAGAACCATTCATCGATGGTTTGAAAGGTTCTCTTAATTTCTTTCCAATTATTGTCTATTTCATCTTTTGTATTTGTTTTGAATTTGTCTGAAAAGAAACGGAATGTTGAATATTCATCTTTACCATATTTTTCATCAAATGTTTTACCCCCTTCCTCTTTAGCAATCCAATAGATTATATTGAAAATATATTCAATACGTGTCGATAATTCATTTTCTGACTTGTTTATAAAATACCAGAGTTCATCATTTTGAAGAGAATATTCTATTCTATCCCATTCAGATGCTATTTCTAACTGTCTTAATCTTATTTTTTCAGTATCGGAATTGGGGAAGTTTGAACTATTAAGAAAAAGAGCTTTTATTAGTTCTGCATTTGTTAATGGTATTTTACCCATATTTATACGAGTGAAAATTTCAATTGCACCTTTTTCTTCGGTCGAAACTTCATACCAAATAACTTTGGCATATGATTTCAATTTTGATTGAAAATCATTATTATCAAAATCTTTATTGAATTTGCTTTTATAATTTTTTACCCAATTGTGAATTGTATTATATGCTACACTTATATTATAGTAGTCAATATTTTCATAATCTATTTCAGCTTGATCCTTTAATTCATTAATCTTTAGTTGTTTAAGAAATTGAAAACTTCTTTCTCTTGTTTCATATTTTAATTGAAATTCTGGAATCTTTTGTTTCCCAACCCACATTTCATTAGCATAATGAATAATAAGAAAAATTAATGTTAACCTTTGTTGACCATCAATTACCTCATACCATGTTCCTGGTAAATCATTTTCGATTTTTGTTTTCTCATCACACTCTTTAACAACTACAGGCTGTAAGCAATACCATGTTTTTTTATCGGATTTTTCAATCTGTGTTGGTACAAACGCATTTATATCTTCCAATAAATCTTCTACCTGTCTTTCTGACCAACGAAACCCCCGTTGATACGATGGTATAAAAAAATTAAACTCTAAAAGTTCACCTATTGCTTTTTCTGTTAAATAACTCATAATGTTTTTATTTCAAAAATTATTATTCTGTTCGCTCACCAATGCCTGGCAACTTTGCTAATTCGTTTATTGCATTAGACATAGTTTTAGATAAATTCTCTATCTCCACTTTTTTATCAAAATTAAAAAATTATTTTTTATAAATAAAAACAGATTATAAAATCAAATAAAAAATATGATAATTATCAATATTCTTCATTTTAATTATGATATTTAAAAATTATTACATAAATTTGCATTAACACAAAAAACAAAAAAATTATGATTACATTACCTTCATTACCATTTGAAAAGAATGCACTAGAGCCTTACATCAGTGCTACCACATTAGAATTCCATTATGGGAAACATCATCAAGCATATGTAGATAATTTTAACAAATTATCTGCAGGTACAGAATTTGAAAATATGCCATTAGAAGAAGTTATCAAAAAAGCTACAGGAGGTATTTTTAATAATGGGGCACAAGTGTGGAACCATACATTCTACTGGAATTGTTTAAATAAACCAGACACTACTAAACCGTCTGATAAATTATTAAAAGCTATAGAAGCTCAATTTGGTAGTTTAGATAATTTCAAAGAACAATTTTCTAATGCAGCAGTTACGCTTTTCGGCTCTGGATGGGCATGGCTTTGCAAAGATGAATTTGGCAAGCTATATATCAATCAAACATCTAATGCAGAAAATCCTATAAAAAATGGATTAACACCAATTTTAACCATCGATGTATGGGAGCATGCTTATTATTTAGACAAACAAAATAGACGACCAGACTATGTGAAAGATTTCTGGCATATATTAAATTGGGACTTTGTAAATAAATTATTTTAAATAAGCTTTTATATAATAAAGTCTTTATCAACATTTTGTATTACAAAGAATACCTTTACAATAATTAGTATGCTTTAGCAATACCGCATTGGGAAATGATTTGCTCTAAAACAAGCAAGCCGTGTTGGGTAGAAGTAATGCAAGTAGGGGTTTAAAATTTTAAACCCCTACTTGCATTTCCCCAGCGGAGACTTTTCTTTTGTTACTTTTCTTTGTGTGGTTGACAAAGAAAAGTAAATTAAAAAAATTTATTTCATTACTTTTTTACAAATTATAAAAAAAATATTTTTTATCTTTGCCATAATAAAACCATTTTTCAATGAAAAAAATATTAATTTCTATACTATTTGTTTGCTTTGTGATATTGCTTTCAGCTCAATCTAAAAGAAATCCTAGCAATAATGAACAATATCATTATATGAATTTCAGAGATGCTATGATATTTTGGGAAAGCTTCGAAGGAGCAGATTTTCCTCCAGTTGATTGGACACAAATAATAAATGATAGTTCTTTTACTTGGGAAAAAGCTAGTAGTTTCCCTCTGGATGGACAGTATTTTGTTCATGTATTGTATGATGAGTTAGATACATCAAAATGGCAAAATGAATGGTTAATAACAAAATCTATCAATCTGGTTGGTTATCAGACTGCAATTTTGAACTTTTACTTTCAAATGTCTAAATATTGGGGAATAAAACCTTATGATAATTATGATCTTTATGTAATAGCAGCTGCTGATGGAATAAATTTCACAGACACTATTTGGAGTGAAATGAGTACAGATACATCTACTTGGTCTAGCTGGGAATGGGTAAATGCTCAAGTAGATTTAACCGATTACGTTGGTAGCAGTGATTTAAAGTTGGCTTTTGTATATTATGGGCGTGACGGAGCTGAAGGCTCTATAGATGCTGTGTCTATTTCTACTACTGGTGGATTGCATGATAACCATTCAGATATTTCACAGATTTATCCTAATCCAGTGAGTGATTTTTTATATTTAAAAGCTCCTATTAATTCACAAGTAACTATTTACGATTTATTAGGAAATGAAATCTATAATGGTATAATAAATAATAATATTTATAGAATAGACTTTCAGAATTATCCTAGTGGTATTTACATTGTACAATTAAAAGATAAAAATATAAATAAAACAATTAAAATTATTAAAAATTAAAGTAAAAAACACAGTTATGAAAAAGAAATTTTTGTTATTAACATTATTGTTATTGATTGTTAGTGCATATAGCTCATTTGCATGTACTAATTTTATTGTTACCAAAGGAGCCAGTGCAGATGGCTCAGTGATGATAACATATTCAGCTGATAGCCATGTGCATTATGGCGATTTATATTACTCTCCAGCAGCAGTATATCCTGATGGAGCTATGCTAGATGTTTATGAATGGGATACGGGCAAATATTTAGGTAAAATCAAACAAGCAAAAAAAACTTACAATGTTATTGGTAATATGAATGAATACCAGGTAGCTATTGGTGAAACTACTTTTGGTGGTAGAGAAGAATTATTTACTCAGAGCGGTGCTATTATAGATTATGGCAGCTTGATGTATATAGCTCTACAAAGATCCAAGAGCGCTCGAGAGGCTATACGTGTAATGGCTGAGTTAGTCGCTGAATATGGCTATGCTAGTGAAGGTGAATCATTCTCTATAGCAGATAAAAACGAAGCATGGATAATGGAGATGATAGGTAAAGGAGAAGGTGAAAAAGGTGCTGTATGGGTAGCTGTACGCATACCTGATGGCTATATCAGTGGACATGCCAATCAAGCACGCATCAGACAATTTACTTTAGCTAATGGCAAAACTTCTATTACAGAGAAAGATTTCGAGAAAAAATTGTATGACCCTAAAGTAGAAGTTATCTATTCATCAGATGTTATAGAATTTGCTAGAAAAAAAGGCTGGTTTAATGGCAAAGATGAAGAATTTAGCTTTTCAGATACATATCATCCTTTGACATTCGATGGTGCTAGAACTTGTGAAATACGTGTATGGAGTATGTTTAGACAGGTAGCAGATGGTATGGATGAATATATCGATTATGTTAGTGGCAAAAATCTTTCGCATCGTATGCCACTTTACATAAAACCTAATAGAAAAATTTCTCTCCAAGATATGATGTTTTTTATGAGAGATCATTTAGAAGGAACTCCTTTTGATATGCGTTTTGACATCGGTGCTGGCCCTTTCCAATTGCCATATAGATGGAGACCACTAGATTGGACAATCGATGGCCAAAGATATATTAATGAACGTGCTACTGCTACTCAACAAACAGCTTTTAGCTTTGTTACTCAAAGTCGTAGCTGGTTGCCAGATGAGATCGGTGGCATTATTTGGTTTGGTGTAGATGATGCTGCTAGCTGCGTTTATACACCTATATATTCTGCAAGTAGAAAAGTACCTCATAGCTACGCTCAAGGTAATGGCGCAATGATGAAATGGAGTGATGATGCAGCTTTCTGGGTTTTTAATCAAGTAGCTAATTTCGCTTATACACGTTATAATATTATTCACCCAGATATCGAGAAAAAACAAGATTCTCTCGAAACTGCATTTATAAATAAAGTTAAAGAAATTGATGCTTATGCATTGCAATTGCATGAAGTAAGCCCTTATCAAGCTATTGATTATGTTTCTACATTCTCCGCAGATAATGCTGATAGATTAGTAATGTATTGGAAAGAATTTTATAAATTTCTATTCCTCAAATATATGGATGGTAATGTGAAATATGTAGTACCAGGTGAACGCAATCCTAAAGTAGAATGGCCTGGCTACGGCGAAGAATGGTATAGAAGAATAATTCAAGAGACTGGTGATAAATTTAAGGTAATAGAATAATTACACAAACTATAATAATACTATTTTAAACTTGAATAATATTTATACTAATATTTTGTTAAACTTATATTAATTAATTGGAATTATTATTTTAATTTTGCACCTAAATTTGTATAAAAACTTTATAAAAAAGGTAATAACATGGGTAATGAAGAAATGAAAGACCAGCTGTCAATCAATAATGATGCTGATGTTAATAATCCTCAGGCTGAAATCGAAAATATTGATAATAAGGAATTAAAATACCAAATAGAAGAAGTAAGCGAAGAAGAAGATATCGAAGTAGATGAAGCTGAGAAACAAAGATATGACAAATTAGATTTAGATCAAATAAATGAAGAGTTTGCTAAAGTTTTAGAAAACAATGATTTATCTTACATTAGACCACGTGTACTCAGATTATATGATCTACATCAAGCTATCTATGAGAAAGAACTAAAGGCTATATCTGCCATTAACGATGATGAACAAAAGCAAAAAGAAGAGGAATTACTACATTCTAAAAAAGATACTTTTGATAAACTATGGAAAAAATATTTAGATAGAAAAAAATTATTAAAAGATCAATATCTACAATCTCTCGAAGATAATTATCAAAAAAAATTAGATATTCTCGAACAATTAAAAAATATCATTGACAACAATGAAATTCCTCTAAAGGAAGCTTTTGATCATTTTAATAAAATCCAAGAAGAATGGAAAGCTATAGGTGCAGTACCACATAACAAAGCTAATGACCTATGGATGCGATTTAATCATTATGTAGATCAATTTTATAAAAAAGTTGAACTACTAAAAGAAATGATAGAAATAGATCAACGAAAGAATTTAGAAGCCAAAATAGAACTTTGCGAAAAAGCTGAGTCTCTACTAATGGATAAATCTATTTCTACAAAAGAAGCTTATAAACAAGTTTATGAACTTTTTGATCAATGGAAACAAATAGGACCTGTACCTAAAGATAAAAAAGATGAAATATGGGAAAGATTCCAAGCTGCTCTAGATAAAATCAAAGAAAACTACCGTGTCTCCATAGAATCTCAAAAACAACGTAGAGAAAGTAATCTAGAAGCTAAAAAAGCCATTATAGATAAAATGAAACAAATACTTTCCGAAGAAATAACAACTCATGACCTATGGCAGAAAAAAACTTCTGAAGTTCAAGATTTATTCAATGTATGGCGATCTATAGGTCCGGTACCACAAGAGTATAATGAAAGTATTTGGAAAGAATTCAAAGCATTGGTAGATAAATTTTATCAAGATAAAAAAGAATATTATGAAATTCTAAAAACCGAATGGCAAGAAAATTATAATAAAAAATTAAGTATAGTTAAACAAGCCGAAAATTTGGTAAATAGTAATAACTGGAAACAAGATACTCGAACTATACAAAAATTACAAGAAGAATGGAAAAAAATTGGTTTCATCCCTTCAGAAAAAAATGAATATCTATGGCGTAGATTCAGAGCTGCCTGCGATCAATTCTTTGCTAATAAGGAATTGTATTTCGCTAATCTCGCTACTCAAGAAATTGAAAATTTATCAAAAAAAGAAGCTATACTCAAAGAACTAGACGAATTCCAATTTAATAATAATCCTAAAGAAGATATAGAACGTTTAAAAAATATACAACGTCAATGGTATGAAATAGGTAATGTACCTTATAAAGACAGACAAAGAATACAAGATGCTTTTAGACAAAAAATAAATCAACTTTTTGACCAACTAAAAGGCAGCAGAATATATGAAAGTAATGAGGAATTTAAACAACGATTAGAAAATATTCTACATAATAATAGCGGCATCAAAGAAGCTAAAAACGAACTATATAATATTAATAATCAAATTAAAAAATTGCAAGCAGATATTCAAACCTGGGAAAACAATCTTTCTTTCTTTAAAGCCTCTGCTAATGCTGAATTGCTACTACAAGAATATATTAAAAAAATTGATAATGCTAAAACTGATCTGAAATATTTAGAAGAAAAAGCAAAATATCTACGACAAGCTATAGATTCTTCTGAAAAAGAATAAAACCCTATTTGAGCAAAATATCAATATTAAATTACAATTTAGCTTAAAATATTTTACAATTTATTTGTAATTTAGCTATTTAATGTGGAGAATGTAAATAATGTTTTATTATCCTGATGATTTACCTAATAAAATTTATTTTGATTTTATAATTGACAATCTATCTTCATATTGTGAATCACAATATGGTAGAGAACTTATTAAAAATATAAAACCTAGCTCTGATATAGACGAGATATATCAAGAATACGAAGTTTTAAAATTAATAAGTAATTATATACAAACAAATAATATTTTTTCAACTAAGATCGATGGTGATATACGTCATGAGCTAGAAACTATATATCATGAAGGCTTTGTTATTAACACAGAGATGCTAAATCCATTACTGCAATTGTTAAATATTTATAAACAGCTAAATAAAATCACAGCCAGCAAAGAGATGCATTTGCTAAAATCTAAACATGTGAAATTCGAAGAAGCCGATCTATTATTGGACACACTAAAAAACATATGGTCATATGAAGGATTCATTAGAGATGATGCATCAAATGAGCTAGCATCTATCAGACGCCGCATTGATAGTATGCAACGAAACATAGATAAACGCATAAATGAAATTGCTAAAAATTGGCTAAAACAAGGTATAATTGCCGATGACGCTAATATTACAATTCGCGATCATAGATTAGTAATACCCATAAATCCAGAAGCTAAAGATACTATCAAAGGTATAATAATAGATGAATCTGCAACGGGACAAACTATTTATGTAGAACCACAAGAGGTTTTCGAGTTAAATGCTGCTCTGCAACGTCTATATATTGATGAAAAAAAAGAAATATATCGTATCCTGAGAACATTTACAGATGAATTAATTCCTCATATAAATAAACTACTACAAATTATTGATGAAATAGCATATGTCGATGTTATTAAAGCAAAATATTTATGGAGTATAGAATATGACGCTACTATACCAGTAATCTCAAATGTGCCTCAAATAATATTAAAAAATGCGTACCATCCTTATTTACATAATATACTTAAAGAACATAATAAAAAAATTGTACCATTGAATTTGACTATTTCTAATGAGAACAGATTTGTAATAATTAGTGGTCCTAATGCAGGTGGCAAATCTGTAGTTCTACTAACTGTGGCAATAATACAATGGATGAGTCAATGTGCAATACCAATTACTGCTGGTGAAGGTTCTAGAATAGGTTTATTTCATAAAATATTTATGGATATGGGAGATAATCAATCCATAAAAGATGAATTGAGTACCTATGCTAGCCATTTACTAAATATGAAATTTATCATAGATAATGCAGATGATAAATCATTGATTATTATGGACGAATTAGGTACAGGCACTGAACCTATAATGGGTGGTACTATCGCAGAGCTTGTCATAGAAGAATTATATAAAAAAAATAGTTTCGCTATTATTACTACACATTTTCATAATCTGAAGCTTTTGCCAATGAAATATTCTCAAATGCAAAATGCTGCTATGCTCTTTGATAATGACACATTTAGCCCTACTTTTATCTTATCTCAAGGTATTCCTGGCAATTCTTTTACACTAGAAATAGCTCATAAAGTAGGTTTGCCAGAAGATATCATAGAAAAAGCAAAAACTCAACTAGGCGATAATAGAATAGAAACTGAGAAATTATTGGTGTTTTTGGAAAATGAAAAACGTAAACTAGAAGAACAAAAAAATCAACTATCTATAGCACAAAACTTTGTAACTGATTTAATTAAAAAATATAAAGATAATATAGAATTTCAGAAGAAAAAACAAAATTACTTAGCTAAAAAAACTAAAAATGAAATAGATGAAATTTTTGATAAATCCAACAAAATCATCGAAAATACTATACGAGAAATAAGAGAATCTAATGCTGATAAAGAAAAAGTTAAAAATGCCAGAAAAAAATTGGAATCTGAAAAAAAGATTATTAATGAAAAAATAAATAAATTATTTATAGATAATGATCCTTCAGAAGACAAAAAAACAATTTTTAATGTAGGTCAACTGGTAAAAATCAAATTAACTGGTGAAATAGGAGAAATAATAAGAATATCTGAAAATCAATTAACATTAGTAGCAGATAATAAAATTTTACAAATAAGTGCAGATGCAGTAGAAGTATTAGATAAAAAATTAGAAACTGATACTAAAAAAATTAAAGTTAATATAGTCAGTAGAACAGAAAATTTCAGTACAACATTAGATATACGAGGCGATTCAGTAGAAAATGCTATTAATAAACTAGATAAATATCTAGATCAAGCATTACTAATTGGAGTTCCCAAAGTTTATATTATACATGGCAAAGGCTACGGTATATTAAGGAAAGCTGTTAGAGAATATTTAAAAGGCTTTTCAAATTTGCTTAATTTTGAAAATGAAGCAGATAATAGAGGTGGCGATGGAATAACAGTAATTAGCTTTAAAGAGAGATAAGAGTTGCTTTTTAAAAAATTATTAGCGAAGGATAGGTTATAATGGGGGGTGAGGGATAAATAATTCTTTATAAATTTATATTGGATAACTAATTAAAATTTTTTATATATTTGTAAAAAAATATTAAAATTATGAAACAGATAATCGAAGACGTAGACGAGTATATCTCTATGGGCAAGCAAGAGAATCTTGCATTTTTAGATAATCTATACAATTTATTGTTAGAGAAAGA
>LFRM01138805.1_pt2 | contig 24416 bp, 24 predicted proteins | sample 618341 | NCBI WGS metagenome assembly LFRM01 (sample SAMN03654438, study PRJNA283298) | anaerobic digester metagenome | isolation source: pool of bioreactors CSTR01a, CSTR02a, and CSTR03a thermophilic anaerobic... | place: Denmark: Kgs. Lyngby | collected 2014-05-21 | reverse complement strand
CCGGCCATCGGACCGACTCTGGGAGGATACCTGGTAGACTACCTGTCCTGGCGTCTTATATTTTTTATCAACGTACCGGTAGGCATCGTAAACCTCTTTATGGCTCAAGCCCGGTTAAAAGAGACTCCCTTAATTAAGGAGCATAATCTTGACGTAGTCGGTATTATTACCTCAGCCATCGGATTTTTCTGCCTGTTGTTGGCCATCAGCGAGGGCAACAACTACGGGTGGACTTCGCCATATATTGTTGTTCTGCTTTTCGTGGCAGCATTTACCCTGACAATATTCATATACAACGAACTGCATCACGATGAACCGATAATGGATCTTCGCTTGTGTAAAAACTATGTGTTTTCTATTTCTCTGGTGGTAAGCTCAATTATTTCTATCGGTATGTTTGCGGTGGTGTTCCTCATACCCCTTCTCTTGCAAAGTATTCTGGGAAAAACAGCCGTACTGACCGGACTGATCCTTTTTCCTGCCGCTCTGGCTTCCGGGGTGGTCATGCCGCTGGCCGGGAGAATTTTTGATCGTTATGGTGCGCGAAGCCTAGTTATGGGCGGGGTGGTAGTTCTCATCATAACCACCTATATGTTGCATGGGATTAATGCCATGACCCCGGTGCCGGTAATTGTGTTTTGGCTGGTGATGCGCGGTTTCGGTATGGGATTTGCCTTCATGCCTTCAACTACGGCTGGTATGAATACGGTTCCGCCCCATCTGGTAGGGAGGGCTTCGGCTCTAAACAATGTGATCCGCCAGATTGCCTCCGCCTTAGGAATATCTATGTTCACCAGCATTTTCACCAGCCGTCAGTCCATTTATCTGGCCGACCTTGCAGCCAACATAAACGTAAGCAGCAATGAATATCTGAACCTGCAGTCAGAGATTATGTCAATTGCAACTAGTCTGGGCATCAGCGGGGATTCGGTATTTGGCTTAACTGGCAGTATGATGATGCAAAAGGCCGTAAAAGAGTCAATGGTGATGGCCATGGGGGGTTGCTTCATAGTAGCTGCCGGATTGACAGTGATTGCCCTAGTTTTAGCCGCCTTCTTCAAAGGCCGGCAGAACATTCCCGACAACAAACATAACGCTAATTAAAGATTCATAAGGGCCCGTCTCTGTTGATATCCGGGGGAGGGCTCTTATTATTTAGTCTAATAGAGATCTCCTACGGTATTTTGTATGGGCAAACAAAATTAGCTCTACAAATACGAAGAAAATAAAACGCGCCTTGTTACTGACGAATCTCTTTCCTGTGAAGAGGTTTATGAATAGGCATAGTTAATATCAACAAGCATAACGAGCAGTTCAGGATTCCATCATGATAAATGAGTTTTCAGAAAGTCGAGCTGTATTTTTGATACCTGTTTGAATGGTTCACCTAAATAGGGGTCGAAATGATTTAATGGGAGGGATATAAACTCAGCCCGTTTCATTTTAGCTGCCGCCTTTTTTACGGCCTTGATTGGAATTAATGAGTCGTTCTCCCCTGCTATAACTAGTGCCGGGCAATTTACCCTGTGAGCCACACTTATAGGACGGTATAAGGCCAAGGTAAGAAAAATACGGGCCGGGGTGGCATTTTCCACCTCAAGCCCCGGAGGTATAAGAGATTCGTATCCTGTTTTAGTATCATGGGTATTTAATACAGCAAATTCATCGGGCGCTCCGTAAATTCTAACCAAGTAGGGTTCTTGTGCAATTGCGTTCCGCCAAAAATCTCTGAACGTTGAGGAAACAGCTTTGAAGAAGTACCCTGGACCGTTCTGAATAACTATAGGGGCAGCACTGGCTATCCCACAAACAAAAGGAACTTGGACTGAAATGGCGGCAATCTTCTGATCTTGAGCTGCCGCCACTATTGAGTGACCGCCGCTGAAAGAGGTTCCCCAAAGTGCTATCTTATCTGTATTGATATCTTTTAGCCCGCGCGCCCATTTTACAGCGGCATGATAGTCCTCCACATGTTTCCGCGGGGAAATTAACTGCCTTGGGGTACCTTCACTTTCCCCAAATCCCCGATAATCAAACAGTAAAACTGCCAATCCCTGCTCAGCGAATAATTCAGCAAACGGTTCTAACCCGCAATTTCTCAATCCCCCAAAACCGTGGGCCATAACAACCAGTGAAGGCTTAACCACACCGTCCGGCAAGTAAAGCCAGGCTGAACATTTATCACCATGGCTGGGAAACTGACAATCGGTTCTTGAAAAACCCATGGTACACCTCCGCCGGTAAGACTGTATGGATAAATACCTCTGGAAAGCTAGGCATAGATTTTTGCGGGTTTAAATGTCTATATGATGTAAATCTCCTTTATAATACTGTTCACTGCCATAAAACGGACAGACGTTCCTGCATCATGGTTTATACTGCCTTCCTTCGGGAATTTCACCTGCCTCCAGCTTTTGTTCCAGTTCTTCCATAGTTTGTTCCAGTCCAACTAAAGTCATTTCCGCCAGGTATAACTTCAGAAGCGGGTCAAGTTCCTTGGAGCGAACCGCAGCTTCTTCAGCGATTTTTTGCCCCTCTGGTGTTAGAAAGACCAGAGTGCTGCGCCGGTCGTTAGGGTCTTCCTGGCGCGATACCAGGCCTTGTTTAGCCAAACGATCCACCAGGCCTGTTACAGCGGGGCTGTCAAGCTGCAGAGCCGATGCGATGGCTTTTACACTGCTGCCATCCTGCTCCAGAAGGCTCAAAAGTACAAATGACTGGGACAGAGTTATTCCCAGGTCTTTGAGCCGGTTGTTGCAGTAGTTTATGATTCTTCTGGTCAGGGCACCTAACCGGAAGCAGTAATACTTGGTGAATTCCATGTCCGACTCCAATTGTTATCATGTTATTTATTAAATAAACTATCTTATTTAATTAGCGAATGCAAGCGGAAGGGAAGTTTCAAAACTGCTGAAGATTGAATTATAGCGGGTAGAGGCACTGGACGAAGCACAGGCTATTCCCATGGACAGTCATGGTTTTGGGCTTGCGAAATTCCGCGCAATAAAGTAACTTGTTAATAATTAAGCTTCGAAAAAAAGGAGCGGGTGTCCTCCCGGATGGATGTTGCCTGGTTGCCGAAACCAATCAGTGATGGAGGAATAGGGGCGGATTTTTCAATTTTGATCTGAAATCCGTCGCCGGACCAGCCACCATAGCAAATCCGAAAATAAAGATCATGCCTATTTCGGCTAAGACTGGCCGGAGAATCGCGGAATGGGCCGGGTGGCTGCGCAGCAAAAAGTTGGGAGCTGGAGTGGAAAGTAAAGAAACGTGGAGGTTGTAAGTAATGGTTAAGGAAAAGGTTCTCGATCTTGCCAACAAAATCAACGGAACGAAAACTGGCCAGCCTGGGGCATTAACGCCTGAAAGCGTGGAGTATCGCCTTATTGAGCCGTTTTTGACTGAGGAAATGGCAGAGGTTGCCCTGTGCTTGAAGATGGGCAAACCGCAAAGAGCGGAAGTGGTAGCGGAGAAATGCGGTAAACCAGTAGACAAGGTTAAGCAGTTGCTTTCCCAAATGGCCATGGATGGCATTATCATGCTATTCACCAAGGATGGTATCGACCGCTATGCCCTGTTGCCCTGGATCCCGGGCGTATTTGAAATGATGGTACTGAACCGGGAGAACAGAAAAAAATATCCTCTGACCCGGTATTTTGACGAGCATGCCCAGCATTTGGGTGAGAAATTAGCTCCCAACGTACCCGTAGGGCACGGACTTATGCGGGTGATTCCCGTGCAGACAGCCGTTGACGGGCAAAGTCGAAGAGCCTCTTATGAGGAGATCATGAGTATTATAGATAAACATGAAATCTTTGCCGTGGCAGATTGCCAGTGCCGTTTGAGCAACCGGGAGCATGGTGTGGGCTGCGGGCATACGGTGGAAGATATGTGCCTGGTGTTTGGACCGATCGCTCCTTACTACATCCGTACGGGAAGGGGCCGCCAGATTACCAAGGAGGAAGCGATCGCCGTCATTGAAAAGGCGTAGCGGGAAGGCTTGATCCATGAGGTTCCCAATATAGCCGGGCCGGAAAACATAAATGCAGTCTGCAACTGCTGCGGGTGCGGCTGTTTTATGCTGCGAAACGCTACTTGTTACAACGTGCCGGATGTGATCCGTTCCAATTATGTTTCCCAGGTGGACCCATCCAAGTGCGTAGCCTGCGGTCAGTGTGTGGAGAATTGCCAGGTCAATGCCTTGACCCTGGGGCAAAGCCTTTGCTCAACTGACGTTATACCTGCCAGGGAAAGAGAAACACCCTATGATACCGAGTGGGGACCGGATAAATGGAATCTTGATTATCGCCGGGGGAAAACCCTGGTGGCGGAAAGCGGAACCAGCCCGTGTAAAACAGAATGCCCGGCCCATATTGCCGTTCAGGGCTATATCAAGATGGCTGCCCAGGGCCGATACCGGGAGGCGCTGGAGCTGATAAAAGAGGAAAATCCCTTCCCGGCTGTTTGCGGACGTATTTGTCCGAGAAACTGTGAATCGGCATGTACCAGAGGCGAGATTGATGAGCCAATAGCCATTGACGAGATTAAAAAATTTATTGCCGAACAGGATCTGATAGCAGAGCATCGCTTTGTTCCGCAAAAGAAGAAAGAGTTCAGACCGGAGAAAATCGCTGTGGTGGGTGCCGGCCCGGCTGGGCTTTCCTGTGCCTATTACCTGGCGGTGGAAGGTTATCAGGTGACTGTTTTTGAAAAGCACCCTGTGCCTGGCGGGATGCTGAGCCTGGGGATTCCTTCCTTCCGTCTGGAAAAGGACATTATCAATGCCGAAATTGATATATTGAGGGAACTGGGAGTTGAATTCAAAACCGGGGTTGAGGTTGGCCGGGATATCACCCTGGCTGAGTTAAGAGAAATGGGTTACAAAGCCTTCTATCTGGCTATCGGAGCTCAGGCCAGCCGCAAGCTGGGTATAGAAGGTGAAGAGGCCCAAGGAGTAATGTACGGGATCGATTTCTTACGCAGAGTAAATCTGAATGAAGACCTGACCATACAGGGACCAACCGTAGTTATCGGCGGAGGACGACCGGGTCCCCCGTCAAAAACCTCTGCACCGGGTGGCGGCAGAGCCCAAGGTAGCTTTTAAGGATCCGCGCGCCACTTTCAGCGAAGAGCAGGTCAAGCTGGAGACCGAGCGCTGCCTGGGCTGCGGCGTGGTGGTGGTTGATGAGTATCGCTGCGTCGGCTGCGGAATATGCACTACCAAATGTAAATTTGGCGCTATTTCACTGGTGAAAAAATATGATGCCCAAGCCCAGAAAGGGGAACTAATACCCGGAATCATGAAATATGCAGCTGAACGTTATCAAAGGATCGAAGCGAAAAAAGCCGGCAGGAATGTTGATACTGGTCACTAAAAAGAATAGGTGATTCCCTGTGCATGAATTGGATATTGTAATTCATATCGTCAAAGCGGTTGAAGACTTCGCCATCGATAACAGGTTAACCAAAATTGACACATTGGTTCTCCAAATAGGCGAACTTTCCGGGGTTATCCCCGGGTACATCGAAGCTTGTTATCCTGCGGTAGTTGAGGGTACCTCATTGCAGGATACCAAGCTGAAAATTGAGATAGTGCCAGGCAATGCCTTATGCAAAAAATGCAACAAGGTTTTTAACCTGCTTCAGAACGACTTCGAATGTCCCAACTGCGGCTTGAATGAATGGGACCTATTGTGCGGAAGAGAGCTGGTGATCAAAGAACTCATTGCCTGCTGAAATGATTCAGAATCGGTACGGTAGGAAGGCTGGCTCAAGCCTAAGCTGAGCCAGCCTTTCGGCCTTGTATATCCCAATAATGGCAACCTTTAGTACATCACCACAAGTATATACTATAATAAATGTATATTCTGGAAGGGAAAGGTCCGTTTGAGGATGGGATATATCACTGCAGGCGGTAACAGTTACAGCTCTGGCGTTTGGCGTAGGCTTCTACCGCTGAGCCGCGTACCCCACTTATTTATAAGATGTTTACGGCATACAAGGGAAGGTTATCAATATATCGCCGGTTCATTGTTTTAGTGTGATATAAAAATTATTATATAGAATACAAAAACTTAGATAAAAGGAGATTCCACATGAAATATATTGCGCTGCTCAGGGGAATAAATGTGGGTGGCAAAAACAAAGTCTCTATGAAGGATTTGAAAAACTGTTTCCACAAGGCTGGATTTCCAGATGCAATCACCTATATCAACAGCGGTAATGTCATCTTTTCCAGTGAAGAAAAAGACACTATTAAGCTGGTTGAAAAATGTAAGGAGATAATGCACAAGGAATTTGGATTCCCCATCAACTTGGCACTGATAGATGTTATTACGTTACAAGATGCGTTGGATGTTGTACCTCCATGGTGGGGAAATGATCCGGATTCAAAACATGATGCCATGTTTGTGATCCATCCAGCAACGGCAGAAGAAATAATAGAAGAAGTAGGCCAGATAAAACCGGAGTACGAAAAACTATTTGTATATAAGGAAATAATATTCTGGTCAGCACCGCTAAAAACGTATTCCCGCACCAGGTGGTCAAAAATAGTGGGAACAAAAGCCTATCAAAGCCTTACTATACGCAACGCCAACACCGCCAAAAAACTCCTGGAACTGGCATCGGCATTAAAATAGAATGAGCAAGTGTATCTTCTTTTTCCTCGTGTATTCTTATGTCTCAGCCTTGCCCCTGAAGAACCCAATCACTATACTGTAAATTGACTATGTTGAAATTGGAGGTAAAACTCATTTATGCAGGATACCAGGAATGCATCCCCTTTGTTTGTGCTTATCGCCTGTATATTCGTCAGCTGCCTGCTGATATCCAATATTATTGCCGGCAAATTGATCACGGTATATGGAATCGTTTTGCCGGGGGCAGTGATATTGTTTCCGGTGGTTTATATTGTCGGAGATGTTTTAACGGAGGTATACGGGTTTCAAAAAGCCCGGTTGGTTATATGGGCGGGGTTTTTATGCAACCTGATAATGGTGGCAGCTTTCTACCTTGTGTTGGCCATTCCTTCCCCCGACTTCTTTACAGGGGACAGTGCTTTTACTTTGGTACTGGGAATGACCCCGCGGATCGTACTGGCCTCCTTGCTGGCCTATTGGGCCGGTGAATTTGCCAATTCCATGGTGCTGTCCAAATTAAAGGTATTCACTGAAGGCCGCTTTTTATGGATGAGAACCATCGGCTCTACACTAGTAGGGCAGTGTCTCGATACGTTTATATTCATTGCTATTTCCTTCTGGGGGACGGTACCCAATGCTGTGCTGGGGCAGATGATGCTGTACCAGTACCTGTTCAAAGTAACCTTTGAAGTGGTGGCTACCCCTTTAACTTATGCTGTGGTGGGGTGGCTGAAGCGTACGGAGCAAATGGATGCCTTTGATGAAGGGATTAGCTATAACCCATTTAAATTAAATGCTTAACACTAGTCTAAACCAAAAGCGATAAGAATCAGCGGGAGATTTCGTAAATACAGCTTCCCGCTTACCGGTGTCAAAGGTGATGGAGATCGCCACGTCCCTTCACTCCTCGCAATTGTCACCAGTAGAATAGGCCACGATAAACGAAAACTTAAGCCTGTCATCGCTATTAAAGGAATTCTTAATTGTCATTGCGAGCCCCGGCAGGGGCGTGGCAATCTCATTCATAATCAGCCGGGCCAACCGGTTGAGATCACCACGTCGCTTCGCTCCTCGTGATGACATAAAAGGAAGCCATTTTCACAGCAATGAAACAACCGAAAGCCATCATACGGGTCATTGCTGTGAAAATGGGCTTTCACGTTAGTAAAAAAGCAACCATTGTGTCATCGCGAGGCGCGTAGCAACGTGGCGATCTCTTTAATGGCCTTTTTCGACAGTCTGAGGAGGCCACCAAAATGTGGCCTCCTTTTCTTCTCCTGCTGTTACTAGAACCCGGTGCGCAGGTATTTGGGCAGAATAATCGGTTTGTTGGGTTTGATCTGGTAGATTGCCGGAATCACGGGTCCGTTATCGGTAAAACTTTTACCCGGTACAAAGGCGCTGTCCGGCAACACCCGGCGCACTTCGATCAGGTTTTCGCCGTACCAGTAGGAAAAGTTGTTGATTATTCCTATGGCAGTGGGGCGGTCGCTGCAGGTGTTGATGATGCATGGCTTGCCGTTGATCTCACCCATATATATGGCCACATGGCCGATATGGGTTTTGGCCGGGGCGTCAGAGTTCCAGAATGTGAATATGTCACCGGGTTTTAACTTTTCCACACCTACCAGGGTGTACTTGGAAGTACCGGGTATTTTTTGGGAATAGACTCCTTCAACCTTGACCCCCACTTTGTCATAGTTTTTGGCGGCTGAGGTAATAGAATAACCAAAATCTTTATAAACCAGGGATACGAAGTTGGAGCAGTCTATGTATCCCGTTGACGGGTATTTAGTATGGCCGTATTTCATGAAACCATACTCCATGTACCATATGGCGCGGCCTACCAGTGCTTCCGCCAGGCTCCCCTTATAATTGGCCCGGAATGCATCAACTATGGGCTTTTCATGGGAATTGTACTGCTTTATACTGGCTGCGGAAGGTTCCTTTGCGCCGGATGCTATGGCTGTCGGAGTAACCCCGGTCATAGCAGCAATAAGCACAGCTTTAGTTTTCGGACCCACCAAGCCATCTGGCTTTAGTCCCTGGGCTTTTTGAAACTCTATGACGGCTTCCTGGGTTTTGGGACCAAGCCACCCATCGATACTTCGTGTGTAATAACCCAACTCGGCAAGATCTTTCTGCAGCTGGATCACCTCTGGCCCCCGGCTGTCCAGGGTAAGATCCTGGGCCCCATAGCGATCGGTCTGAGCTTGTAATACAGCATTCAATGCAGCTTTGGTTTTTGGGCCCACCAGACCATCCACTTTCAGCCCATTAGCTTTTTGAAAGCTCTTCACAGCCTCCATAGTTTTAGGTCCAAACCAGCCATCGATACTGCCTTTATAGTAGCCTAATTCGGCAAGGTCTTTCTGCAGTTGGCTGACGGCTGGGCCCTGGCTGTCCAGGGTAAGATCTTCTGTGCCGTAGTCACCGGCATAAACAGGCAGGGGTACAACAGCGATAACCAGTAAGGCTGCTATACTCCAGAGAAGAACATTGTGACGACGTAATACTGACATAAGTTCCACCATCCTTTCCAAAGTTAGACATTTACAGACATTTATTACAATTCGACAACAATTCTTTACAACCTTTTGGTAAATATGGGAAATTCATAGCAATAGGGCTGCAATATCCAAGTATGGAAGAAGGAGCATTCGGCGGGATACTTCCAATACATGTTGCCAAGGCAATATTTGTTTTTTGCTGCAAATGATCTTTGCAGTATAATTGAAGCGGTTCAATGGCGAGAAACAGCTTGAACATTAAGCAGACGGGGAGAATGAGGTTATGGAAAATGGGCTGGAAAAAAGGTATGGGCTTTTAACTGCTATAGCCATGGTTGTCGGCATCGTTATAGGTTCAGGGGTATTTTTCAAGGCCGAAAAGATTTTGGTTGCTACGGGAGGCAACCTTCCCCTGGGTATTTTGGCCTGGGCTTTGGGTGGCATAATAATGGTTATCTGTGCCTATGTTTTCGCTACCATGGCCACCCAGTACGAGAAAGTGAATGGAATAGTGGATTATGCTGAAGCTACTGTAGGGGAAAAGTACGGGTATTTTGTAGGATGGTTTATGGCCGTTATTTATTATCCCACTTTAACTTCGGTATTGGCCTGGGTTTCTGCCCGCTACACCTGTGTTTTGTTGGGATGGGATATTGTTGGCAGTGAGGCTATGGCCTTGTCTGGGTTTTATCTAATGAGTATATTTGCTATGAATGCTCTGTCTCCCAAACTGGCAGGTAAATTCCAGGTATCTACCACCGCCATTAAACTGATTCCCCTGGCTCTGATGGCTGTTGTGGGTACTATTGCCGGATTGTCAAACGGGGTGCTGATAACCAATTTTACCAGCGGAGTTATCGCTGATGTCAGCAACAATCCGCTGTTTACAGCACTGGTGGCTACTTCTTTTGCTTATGAAGGATGGATCATTGCCACCAGTATCAACGCCGAACTAAGAGATGCCAAGCGGAACCTTCCCTTGGCTCTTACTTTTGGTACTATGTTTGTGGCTTTGATCTACATTTTCTACTATATAGGACTGGCAGGTGCAGTTCCCAACAGTGTTGTCATGCAGGGCGGTGAAACGGGGGCAAAAATCGCATTTTCCACCCTGTTCTCCAAACTGGGCGGAACCATACTGTTTGTAGTGGTAGTTATATCCTGCTTGGGCACTCTTAATGGTTTAATGATGGGATGTGTTCGGGGTTTCTACTCCCTGGCGGCGAGAAATATGGGCCTCGCCCCGATATCTATCAGTCTATTGACGAAAAGACTAATATGCCAGCCAACGCTGCTATTTTGGGGGGCTGTTAAGCGGTATATGGCTGCTGTACTTCTATGGAGCCAATCTCACTCCTGTTTCCTGGTTTGGCCCTTTCAGCTTTGACAGTTCCGAGCTTCCCATCGTTACTATTTACGCTATGTATATACCTATATTGATAATGATGATGAAAAAAGAGCGATCCTTGAATACCTTTAAGCGTTTTGTCATGCCGGTTTTGGCCATCTGTGCCTGCCTGTTCATGGTAGTTGCCGCCTATTACGCTCACGGCCAGGCAGTCTTCTATTACTTGATAATATTTGCGGTAATCATGGCCATTGGGATGATAGTAAATAAAAACACCCAACCCCAGTAAGTGGTTTGAAGAAAGAAACCCTGCATGAAAAATGGATTCCCCTCTATACCGGTCATAAGAACTTGAACTGCTCTGCCTGACAGGGCAGTTTTAATTTTGGCGTCACAAAGTGTTAAAAGTATAACTAAAAGGAAGCTATATGATGTATAATTCCTATTAAGAATATAGGAATAACCGCCATTATTTGGCTTATGTTGCTGCAGCTAAGGGTATCAATTGCTTTTGCTTAATCAGGCTATCCGCCAGTTCAGGTAAATAACCAGCGGAGGAGATCACCAAGAAAGGAGTTATCAATGTGCCAGCAGGGCCTATTTATGCTCAATACCAGATAATACATTATAATGGGGGCAAGGTTGAAAATAAAACCGCTCACGTAGTAACAGAAAAGCCTTTGACGGTTTTTCTGAACCATAATGAATTATCCACCTTAATCTGTTCACCGGTGGGACTGGAAGAACTGGTGGTGGGCTTTTTATTAAGTGAAGGGCTTGTCCGCCAGCGGTCAGACATTAAGGACATTCGCTGCAATGAAGAAGAAGGATTGCTGTGGATTGAAACCACCCAGCCAGTGCAAACCAGTAATTTTCTGCGCCGGCATATTGCCAGCTGCTGCGGCAAGGGCCGAGCCGGGCTTTATTTTATCAATGATGCCCGGCAGGTGCAGCCGGTGGAGTCCGATTGGCAATTGGAGGCTGGGAAAATAATAGGCTTAATGGAGGCAATGGAGGAGCGAGCTGATTCCTTTCGTTTGACCGGAGGTGTACACAGTGCTTCGCTGGCTGATGAGTCAGGTGTAATCGTTTACTATGAGGACATTGGCAGGCACAACGCTGTTGACAAGGTGCTGGGATATACGGTGTTGAATGAAGTGATTACCAACAACAAATGCCTTCTGCTGAGCGGGCGGGTTGCTTCGGAAATACTTATCAAGGCCGTGCGGGGCAACATCCCTATAATTTTGTCCCGGGCAGCTCCCACTGAGCTGGCTTTGGATTTGGCTGAGGAGCTGAATGTGTGTATTGTGGGATTTGTAAGGGGAGACAGGTTTAATGTCTATACCCACCCGGAAAAGATAATTTTTTGATGCCGATTAACAGGAATATGGAGTTGAAAAAGCATGAGAGAAATCTATATGGATCATAGCGCTACTACTCCAGTAGATGAAGCCGTATTTGAAGCTATGATACCTTTCTATACCAGCCAATACGGCAATCCCTCCAGCGTGTATTCCAAAGGAAGAGCAGCCAGGAGGGCTCTGGAAAAAGCCCGGGAGCAGGTGGCAGCATTGATCAATGCCCATCCCCGGGAGATCTTTTTCACCAGCGGCGGCACTGAGGCTGACAATCAAGCCCTGGTTTCGTATATGATGAACAACTCTCACCGGGGCAAGCATTTGATCATTTCTTCCATTGAACATCATGCGGTTCTGGATACCTGCGAGTACTTGCAGAAAATCGGTTTTGAGGTAACCAGGCTGCCGGTAACTCCTTCTGGATTGGTGGAGCCGGATACCCTTAAGCAGGCCTTAAAACCTGGGACCATATTGGTTTCCATAATGCATGCCAATAATGAAGTGGGGACCATTCAGCCCATAAAGGAGCTGGCCTCCATTGCCCACGAAGCCGGGGCTGCTTTTCACACGGATGCGGTGCAAACCGCAGGCAAGATACCGGTGGATGTGAAGGATTTGGGAGTGGATATGCTATCCGCTTCCAGCCACAAGCTGTATGGACCCAAAGGAGTAGGCTGTCTTTATGTTAAAAAAGGAACCAAGCTAGGAAAACTCCTGTATGGAGGCTCTCAGGAATCCAATATGAGAGGCGGTACCGAAAATGTCCCCGGAATAGTAGGGTTCGGCAAAGCCGCTGAACTGGCTCAAACCCGGATGAGTGAGCAAATTGCCCATTTAACCGGTTTAGGGAAAAAACTGCAGAAAGGGATTGTGGAAAAGATTCCCCGGACGATAATGACCGGTGACCCGGAAAATAGAATCCCAGGACATGTCAGCGTGTGTTTTGAAGCGGTGGAAGGGGAATCGGTTCTTCTGATGCTGGATAGTTATGGGATCATGGCTTCCGGCGGCTCAGCCTGTACCTCAGAAGCCTTGGAACCTTCTCATGTGCTGCTGGCAATGGGTATTCCTGCGGAAACCGCCTATGGAGCTCTGCGTTTGACCCTGGGCAAAGATAATTGTGAAGAGGATATAGATTATGTTCTGGAAGTGCTCCCGAGAATAATAAACAGCCTGCGTACCAGTTCCCCGCTTAGGTAACGCCATAAAAACGGCAGGAGGCCTAAATGTATGAACGTTCCGCCTCCTGCCTAACCCCCACCCCGGAAATAGGGTTATACAGATAAAATTCCTTAATTTAATTATCACATACTCAGGATGAAATAAAAAGATACTATGTTAATTATCCATAAATATTTATGACTTAGTTTAGCCCAGCCCATATCTTTCCTGCCAGCCTGTCCCCATTTAGCGGGCTGTTTTTTTATTTTTGCATCCCTCCACAAAGCCTGGTTAAATAGCTCTCCTCTAAGAAAAATGGCAATATATGACAAATCAAATGAATTTTACATATGATACACCAGAAAGGAGTGATGGGAAATGCATAGTGCCAAAGATAGAGACAAATGCCTGCCGCCCGTCTGTTTCTGCGAAACAGGTGAGCTTATCAGAAATGGCGGATTTGAGATCCCCGGCTTTGAACCCGGCCGGGTATTCTCCGACTGGCGACTGGGATTGAGTACCGAACCTATCAATCTCTTTAGGACCACAGATAATGTCTATGAAGGTAATGCTGCTGCCAGCGTTCAAACTACAGTTACTCCGATGGTAGAGACTAAGATACTGCAGCTGCGGCAAAATGTTACCGTCACACCCGGTTGCCTGTACAGGTTGAAATTCGCGGAAAGACTGGTGACATTAGGTACGGTTGATACATTCCTGCCAACCCTTATTGCGAGTATTTATTACGTATACCAGGGCTTTGAATACAACCTATTAAGTTTGCCTATTCAAAAAACTGCAGTGGATAGGAGATACGTCCTGCACAACCAAAAGGCCGACCTGCCCGTTCCCTGTAATGTGTCTGGCATTGTCGTACAGTTTGAATTCATTATAACCGACAACGGTGGCTCTATATGGAATTTAGATGCGGTATCCTTGCGGGCTGTATCCAGGCTTTCCGACTGCTGCTGTAAGGAGTGAATGCCGTGGCAAAGGATAAAAATAAGACAGTTTCCTCAAAACACAAAGATAAGTGTATTCCACCGGTTTGCTTTTGTGAAACCGGAGAGGTGCTGGTAAACGGCAATTTTGAAATCCCTGGCGTTGCTCCCTTCGATCCCTTTGCCGGCTGGGAGGTGCACGCCCGAACCCTGGATATAGAACTGGTCAGAGATACCCAAAACGTCTTTGAGAGCAGCGTTGCGGCCAGCGTCCGCACCGGTGAGCCGCTAGTCCCTACTTCAATTCTGATTTTGCGCCAGTATGTGGATGTGACCCCAGGATGCCTTTACCAGCTGCAGTTTGCCGAAAGACTGGTAAGTTTCACTGGGGATGACACCGTCCTTCCCCTGTTAGTAGCGAGCGTTATCTATATGGACAGATCCTTGAATGAGTATGATCTGCTGAGTATTCCCATTCTGAAGAGTGAAGAAGATCCTGAATTTAACGTGCACCAGCACGTAGCTGAAATTGCTGTACCCTGCGAAGTACCGGCAATTATCGTACAGTTTAGCTTTTATATAACCAATGCTCCGGGTACAGTGTGGAATCTGGATGCCGTGTCCCTGCAAGCTGTATCCGCAACTTCTGCCTGCTGCTGTATTTAAGGGGTTTAAAAGATTCCTGCCTGCGGCAGAGAAAAATCAAGAGAAAGGAGTGTCCGATATGGTAAGGGAATTTCCCGGTAACTGCTGTCCCGGACCCCCTTGTGTTTGTACCACTCAAGTGAGTAAAAAAATTGAGAAACAATTGAAAATTGAAATAGACGATTCGAAATGCTGCTGTATTCCCAAGTGCCCCTGTGAGAATGAGGAACTGGTCAGGAATGGCGGCTTTGAAATGATCAGTGCTGATCCGACCCAGCCATTTGCCGACTGGAGAGCGGTGAATGCACTTTCCAATACCATTGTGAGTCGGGTACCTGAGAATATGCTTCCAGTGGCATATGAAGGAATACATTCAGCCTGGTTTATTACCGAACCCTCCCCGGTGGTGGAACAACATTCCATATCCCTGCAGCAAAATGTCACGGTGACACCGGGGTGCATCTACCGCCTTAGTTTTGCGGAAAACTTGCTTATTAAAGGCAACGGTATGGCGGCAGCGATACCGATCCTTACTGCCAAGGTAATTTACATCGACAATTACGGCAATGCTGTAGACCTGATAGTTGTACCGATACTAAAATTTGACCAAAATCGCGATCCTGACCGGGGCTATGTTTACCACGAAGCCACGGCTGATGTACCTGTACCCTGCGGTGTATCTGAGCTCATTGTCCGCTTTGAGTATTTCGAGAACAGTAGTATTGGCAGTGCTTGGTTATTAGATAGCGTATCCCTGCGGGCAGTTTTTCCCACCTCGGCCTGCTGTCAGTGCCCCAAAGAATGTTAGCCGGGTTATGGTGAGAAGTTTTCATAATCATGTCTTTTCTTGAATTTCGTAATATAATTAATGCAACGGAGCAGGCTAGGTCATCCTTATATACTGAAATTTGGGACTGAATTGTCAGGCTAAAGGCTGTATGCCCCTGTCCGGCCCGCCCCGGGGGGGGGTAGGGAAATAAGAAAGGAGCATAACATTGGCAGTAAGAGTTGGCTTCAAAGGAAGCAAGTTAAAAAGTTTTAAACTGGCTGATACCATAGGAACTGATATCGCTTTTAGCAGTGACAATTGGAGCCTGCCGGCAATAAACGGAACCCAGCAGTTATTCCTGGGGAGGTTTTCCGAAAAGGATATAAGAAGTATTATGCAGTCAATTGGTCTTTTACGGCACCTTGAGTCCCTGGGATTTGCGGATATTCACATTGATGTAGACAGGGATGCCAACTTTATAAACTATTGCCGGCTGTACTGGAAAGACAAAATTCCGGATAATTTGCTCATTGATCTCAGAGTAAGTGAGCACACCTTCATACCCCATGAGCGGTTTTTTGAAGAGGGTACGGAAATAGAACCCTACCAGATGATTCTTATCGAATGGCTGTCAGCTCAGAATCCCCTGGCCGATTTTGACGAAAGGCGCCCTCAGCTGCCCGGCCAGAGCAAGCCAGGACTGGGTGTGCTTAAGTACTGTTTTCAACTGCTTTATATTACAGCCAGCGAAGTATTTAAAGATGGATTCATGGATATCCCCACTCATATGCACGGGGCGATGATGTATGCCAAAGCTTTTAAGTTCTTCGATCCGGTTCAGGAAGCCATCATGAGGGCGGTAATGAGAGACCTGAGAAATTACTCCCTGGCAGATATCTCCTGGGGGGTGATCACCGAAACCATTATTGATCTGGATAAAAACAGGCCGGCCGTATATGACCCCGGCGAGCAGATTCATTATGTTTCCAGGCGGATGAAACAGTACTTTGAATCCCCCAAATATGTATCTACCTTCAACAAATACTACCACAGAAAGAAATACCGGTTTGATTATGAGGAAATGGTGCGCAGAAGAGAGGAAATCCTGCGTACCAAAAAGATCGAAGATCTTTAAAGACTACACTGGTCTACAGCCCAGTCTTCAAAGGGCTGGGTCAAAGTGTCAACAAAGCCTTTTACAGATTTGCATTCGAGATCGCCACGGCACTTCGTGCCTCGCGATGACACAGCGAAAGCTACTTTCACAACAATGACCCTTATGATAGCTTTCGGTTATGTCATCGCGAGGAGCGCAGCGACGTGGCGATCGTTTGACATGGCCTTTTTCGACGGTCTGGCCTGGTCCCAAAGGGCTGGGTTTTTGCTTCCGGGAGGAAATAATCAGTTAAACATGGAAAGCTTTTGCTGGGGAAAATTGCGGGGAGGGAATGGTTATGCGCAGTGCAGTGTTTGAGATTAGTTTAGTATTAGCCGCCCTTATCTTGGGTTGGCTGAAGACCGGGTGGAACTCCTTGTTTTTCATTGCCCTGGGCCTCATTGGGTTTTATGTGGTTATTGTAATTATCTATATGGTTATCAAAAGATCAGATATGACCTGGGGGGACAGACTTATAGGAGTCATAGCCATGGCAGTATGGTTGGCACTGGCCTGGGCTATGGTTCAGGAGAAATATTACCACCTTTGGGGGATATTGAACTAGTACTATAGCCCTATTTTTACCTGCAATTACTGCCAATTTCCAGGGAGTTGTTGTACAATATACCTTAACGTGATGATTTCGAGATTTTTGATGGGGATGGGAAAAAGTGGACAATAGCAGTTTCAACGGGTCCGATCCGGTTGTAGAACAACCCCACGGCATTCCTGAAGAACTCCACAACAGCGCCGCAAAGATTCTAGCTTATGCAGGCATCAGCCAAGAAAAAGCCAGACTTTTTATGTCTAATCTGGACAACTTCATCAAGATGAAGGATAAGTCTTTTTCTGATCGTTCCAGCCGGCAGATCCGGGAGCAGATCAGCGACACTTTTTTCGAAGCCTATACCGCGGTATTCAAAAGAGTAAGGCAGGAAAACAATCCGGGCAGGCTGTACCTGATGTTCCTGTGCTTCGGATACATGGATGAAAGGCTTCTGACTGCTGAGCAGGTGAATACCCTCTACCAAATAGTAGAGGAGTGTCCCGGCAATGCTGCCAGCTCACTATATAATCTCAACTCCTGGCTGCAGCAAATTTACCAGCGCACTAAAGAACCGTCGGTGAATGAATTTGGACAGGATTACCAGGATATCTTTTTGGAAAAGAAACGCCGGCGGGAATTGACGGACAAGGATAAACCTGCCTATGATGCAGATTTGGACGGGCGGCTAAACCATGAAATAACCAGCCTGTTTCGGCTGGGACAGCGGTTGTGTTACGGGCAAATGAGCGGATACTTTCCTATTTTGCATAAAGAAATGATCAGCCGGGATCTGAAAGAGACTTTGATTACTCCAGACAAAATCGAGTCCAGTCTCCAAAAGATACTGGCTGTTGATTTTTCAGCCTTTCACCGGGAGATAGTGTATAACCATACCCACGGGCAGATGGGACAGGAACTTATTATGAAACCGGTACTGCCCGACATAATACTTTTGCCTTGTTTCGGTCACCGGGCTGTGATGTGGCAGGAGTTAAGCGGAAAACGAAAAAACACGCCGGGACGCTTTGTTTTTCCCATTTTTACCGACGAAAATCTGGATAACTTAATGCTTGGTGTGGTAGCCAGATTTCGCTGGGATCTTTCCAAAAACATGTATAGTTTTGTGGTGAATAAAGCCAATGAAGTTTCCCTGTATGCAGATTACAACGATTACATCCAGTTTTATGCCAAGAATCGGGATTTATCCCCGGAAGCCAAAGAAAAGCTGAAAAGTGAAATAAAAAGGCATCGCAACAACCCAGCCGAAGTATTCACCGAGGATTACAAAACATGGATAAATTATGAATCCGATGGCTTGGTGCGCTTGAATAAAGTGGCCAGGCAAATACTGTTCAAACATTGTCCCTTTTCCCAGCCCATACGCGACAAACTTAGAAATAATCCGAATTACAATACTTTTATAAATCAGTATGAACAAAATAGGGCCAGGCAGTACAAACTTCTCGAATCCCGTTACGCCAAGCTGCAAAAATTCGGAGACCTCGACCAGGACTTGTTAGATAACCTGGCTTATTACCAGGCTTGATATCAGATCTCAGCTAATCGGAAAGGAATAAGTTCGTACTCAGGTATTTTTCTCCCCGGTCAGGGAAGATTACCACCACAAAACCTTCCTCCAGGTCTTTGATGCACTCCAGAGCTGCGATCATGGCTGCTCCGCTGCTCATGCCTACAAATATGCCTTCCTGGGCTACTATTTTCCGGGCCATGGCGAAGGCCTCCTCCGATTCGATCATAACACGACGGTCAATTTTAGTGGGATCGTAGATTTCCGGGACTATGGCTTCCTGCATGTTTTTGAGGCCCTGAATGTAATGACCCAGAACCGGATGGGCTTCGACTATCTTAATGTTGGGATTTAAAGCCTTTAATCGCATTCCCACTCCCATAAGGGTTCCTGAGGTACCCACTGCCGAAACGAAATGGGTGATTTTCCCTCCGGTATCCTCCCAGATTTCATTGGCAGTAGTTTCGTAATGGGCCAGCTTATTGTATTCGTTGGAAAACTGGTTGGGCATAAAGTATTTATCTGGATACAAACGGCACAGCTCATGGGCTTTTCTGATGGCGCCATCCGTGCCCTGGGAGGCATCAGTAAGAGTTACCTTGGCCCCAAAGGCTTCAATCATCTTGCGGCGTTCCACAGAAACGGCCTCACTCATGACTATCTCCACTGCGTATCCCTTTACGGCACCTATCATAGCCAGACCAATACCGGTATTGCCCGAGGTGGGTTCAATTATGGTCTTCCCTTTGGTAAGGGCTCCGCTTTTTTCTGCCTGCTCGATCATCTTCATAGCGATGCGGTCTTTGATGCTCCCCGTTGGATTAAAGCCTTCCACTTTGGCATAAAGGGGTATGTGAGGCTTGGGGTTTAATTTATTGATGCGTACCAACGGAGTACGACCGATTGTTTCCAAAATGTTGTCATACATGTGCATACTTCCTTCCGGTTTGTTGTGACACTATACTAATTATAACAGTATGTCCAACTTTCAGAGCTATATTGACACAGCAGTAAAAATGCAGTAAAGAAGGGTGACAGCATGAAAGATAAAAGCCAACTGCCGAACTGCGAACTGATCCAGATATTAAAGGATGCCAATTGGAATTTGCTGCGCGAAAAGGTCATGCAAGATCGAGAAATAGTCAGGTATTTAATGCGCAGAGCCTATGTCAAAGATGGACTCCTGTTTTGGCGTGCTGTGGAAGGGATTGGCGTCGCTGCCGAAGCCATCGATGCCCACAAACCTGGCTATGCAGCCGAGATGGTGCGGCGCTACCTGTGGCTGGTGAACGATGAATCAGGGGGGACGGCCTGGAACGCATCGGAAGTTATCGGCAGCATTATGGCTCATTGTCCCAAGCAGTGCGGTCATTTCCACTGGCAATTAGCCAACTTGATTAAGGACGATAGTTTGAGCCAGGGAGCCTTGTGGGGATTGGCCCGTCTGGCTCTGGTATCACCGGAAAATGTTTATCCGGTAGCGGAACTGGTGCTCCCTCTGCTGGAATCACCCGATCCTGAACTGAGAGGCCGAGCTGTATTGGTCAAAGCCCTTATGCCGGATTGGGATCAACTGCTTGACAAAACATTAGATAACAAAGAATTTGATGACAGCGTGGAAATAGAACTGTATTTCAATGATCAGCTGAAGAAATATTCCATCGCAGAATTATATCATCCTCACTTTCTCTTCAAGTAAAGTCCGCGGAGACCCAAAGAGAAGTAACCACCTGCCTTATGCCTGCCCGCATCATTTTTGCCTATTGTGTGTCCAACAGCCTGGATTTACCCAAGAATAAAAGCCTTATTCGCCTATAATTTGGCAGTTCTTTATCCATGAGAGACGAATAAAAATTATCGAAAAACAATAAAAATATATTGTATAACATTAAGCTGTTTGTTATACTGCAAATAATCAAGGGTACTGTACCCGGTGGAGAAAGGATGTAGGTTATGTGGAGTGAAGAGAAATCAATCAGCCTCACTAAATTCTGCATAATGCTCTTTATGGTTTTGCTGGCAGTTGTGGCAGTAACGGCCCCTTGGCTGACTGAATGGTTTGTAAGCGTTTCCCGAGCCGGACAGGAGGAACACAGAGTTTATTTCATGGCTACCATTTATGTGGGTTTTGTACCTGCCGCTTATCTGCTCTACAGCTTGTTCAAGCTGCTGCGCCGCATCGAGTCTGGTCAGGTATTTACCGATGAGAACGTAGAGTTATTAAGAAGGATATCCTGGAGCTGCTTTGCGGGAGCCGTGGTGGCCTTGGTCTCCATGTTGTACTATAATCCCTGGGTATTCGTGGCAATTGCCGCAGCCTTTATGGGATTGATTGTACGGGTAGTAAGGAATGTAGTCGCCCAGGCCGTGGAATTGAAAAAGGAAGCAGATTACATTGTGTAGGGGAAGGAGAACGAAAACATGCCCATCATAGTAAATTTGGATGTAATGATGGCCAAAAGGAAGATTTCCTCCGGTGAACTGGCGGAAAAGATCGGCATCACTCCCTCTAATCTTTCCATACTTAAAACCGGAAAGGCCAAAGCCATTCGTTTCTCTACCCTGGAGGCCATCTGCAAAACCCTGGAGTGCCAGCCCGGGGACATACTGGAATACCGACCCGATGAGGGAGAATAAGGAGGGGGTGAGTAAATGGATGAGCTGAAACTGGGCGATAACGAAAAAATTGACACTAATAAATCAGCCGCTGAAGGCGGCTCTGAGGAAAGCATGCCGGAGAAACCGGTGCTGCAGGGGGGAAAAGCACCTTTTAAGCCTGACCGCTGGGACAGCTACTTTGCCCTGTTTGCCTTCGTACTGGGCTTCTTTTTTGCCCGTTGGGTGTTTTTCTCCTGGCAGGGCTGGGGGGTTACCGTCTTCACCCTGGTGTTCTGCGGCTCAGTAACCCTGTACCTGCTGAAAAAGGGAGTGCGTATTGACAGGGCTGGATGGTTCTGGCTGGCGGTGGTGGTACTCATAGGACTGAGTTTTGGCCTGTGGAGCAATAACGGATTGGCTCCGCTGCACGGTCTGCTGTTGTTTGGCAGTGCTTTGTACTGGATCATATCTGCCACCGGGCTTCTGATTATGGGTAAAACCAGCAATTATTTTGTCCTTGATGGCTGCAATGCTTTATTTGTAATACCTTTCAGCAATTTCGGCTGCCAGTATCAAAGCCTGGCTCAGCTGGGTACCAAGAGGTTAGCGCGGGGCAACCTTTCCTCGATCCTATTGGGTTTAATTTTAGCGTTTATCGTAACAGTGATGGTTTTTCCCCTGCTGATGCAAGCAGACAGCGGCGGCTTCGCCAGAATAGTAGATGCGGTACTGGCAGGATTTCGCGGTATTAGCACAGAGTTCTGGGAAGTATTATTGGAGGCCATTCTGGCCATCCCCATTGCTGCCTACATGTTTGGCCTGGTAGCCGGCAGTGCACATAAAAGAAATACCAATTTGCTGGATAAAAACAGTGCGGAGCAGATGCTTTCCGTATGGCGGATAATCCCCATGCTTACTATTTACATTTTGCTGGGATTGCTATGTACGTTATATATAGTATTTATCGGCAGCCAGGTGCCTTATTTCTTCTCAGCCTTTGCCGGCCAACTGCCGGAGGGGTGGCTGGCCTATTCGGAATATGCCCGCCGGGGATTTTTCGAGCTTTGTTCCATTGCCGCCATAAACCTGGTGGTACTGACAGTATGCAACCTTATGGGCCAACAGCCTGGCCAGAATAGCAGATCCCTAAAGGTATTTAACTCATTACTGGCTCTGATTACCCTGATCCTTATTGCTACCGCTTTCAGCAAAATGGCCTTGTACATTGAAGCTTACGGGCTGACCATGCGACGGCTGCTGCCCTGTGTCTTCATGATCTTCATGGCCGTCATCTGCGCCGGGATACTTGCCCTGCAAAAATGGTCATTCTCCATAACCCGCCTGGCAGTTGTGACGGGAATAGTAATGTTCTGCCTGCTGTGCCTTTCCAATCCCGACAGCTTTGTAGCCCGCTATAATGCAGAGCGTTACCTGGCCGGAACCCTGGAAGATTTTGATGTGGCAATCCTCTACCGTTCCGGACCAGCCGGTGTGGATGCAGCCCTGATGGTATATGACCAAACCGGTGACAAGGCTTTACAGGATGAACTCAAGGAATACCTGCTTTACCAGCAGCAAATGGCCGACCAAGTAGCCGGCCAGCCCAGGGACACCTGGGAAAAAGCCCAGGCCCGGAATATGATTGCTGAGTATTTTGATTGAACCCTGCTTAAGCATATGATTATGCAGCAAGCTTATGTTTATAAACATAAGGGAGGGGAACGCTAACTTCACGTTCCCCTCCTAAGCCATTGTTGTGAAAACAGCTCTCATGTCAGAAAAAAGCAACTATAGTGTCATCGCGAGGAGCGAAGCGACGTGGCGATCTGTTAACTCACACCGTTAGTTGCCATAGAGATTGCCACGCGCTGCGCGCTCGCAATGACACAAATGGTGACTTTTCATTAATCGTGGCCTGTTCTTCAAATTTTAATTCTGCTGCTTATTGACAAAAGCCAACCTACTCAGTATATTTAATCTTAATTTAATTTTATTAATAAGTTCATATCCTAAAGGCTGTGACGGAGAGAGTAAGGTTCAGAATGAACGTTTTAGCGAGCTGGGGAGGGTGCGAGCCCGGTACAAGTAGTTTGAACCCGAAAATCACTCCTGAGCCGCGGACCGAACGGGATAACCTAGTAGACTCCGACGGATTTCCCCCGTAACCGGGAACGCATATGATGGTATGTTGTATTAAGGTATTGGGTGGTATAGCGAATGCTTTCAAGGCTTTCGTCCCTTTGCGGACGAAAGCCTTTTTTGATAACTGCAGCTTTTTGCAGGCAGAGAAAAGATACTCAGGGGAGGAGAAAGCAATGGTAACAAATGATATGGTAGAAATTCGCTGGCATGGCCGGGGCGGCCAAGGAGCCAAGATGGCCTGCCTGCTTTTAGCGGATGTAGCTGGTTTGCAGGGTAAGTATGTGCAGGGCTTTCCCGAGTATGGACCGGAACGCATGGGAGCGCCTATAACGGCCTATAACCGTATCAGTGAAAAACGGTGTACTATCCATTCCAACATCTACTATCCCGACTATGTGGTAGTGGTTGATGAGACTCTCCTGGACAGTGTGGATGTTACCAGCGGGCTGAAAGAGAGCGGGGGGATAATCATCAACACTCCCAGTTCTCCTGAAGATGTTCGTTCTCGCCTGAGGGGATGGAACGGGAGGGTATTTACCCTGGATGCCCGCCGCATTTCTGAAGAAACGCTGGGGAAAAACTTCCCCAATACCCCTATGCTGGCGGCTCTGGTCAAAGTCAGCGGTGTTATTGATCCCCAGCAGTTTCTGGTGGACATAGAAAAATCCTTTCAGCAAAAATTTGCGACTAAACCCCAGGTGATTGCGGGAAATATGGCTTCCCTGAGAAAATCCATGGAGGAGGTGCAGCTCGGGTGATATATGCCAAGGACATTAACGAACATACTCCCTGGCAGGACCTGACTCCCGGCGCGGAAATATATGAACCGGGCACTGCCCGGTACTTTAACACGGGTACCTGGTGTTTCTTTACACTCGAGTTTGTTCAAACTTACAAAGTTTGTTTGCGAGTTTACAAAACCGTCATAGGTATAAAAACCTTTGGCGGTTTTTTTGTGTTCAAAAATAGATATAGAAGTAAATAAAAATATGCTAAACGGACGTAGTTTTAATCCCTCGAAAGCAAGTAGAATTCAGATGTGTAGGTGGTTTCGATATTTCCTCCC
>LFRM01325608.1_pt1 | contig 24440 bp, 24 predicted proteins | sample 618341 | NCBI WGS metagenome assembly LFRM01 (sample SAMN03654438, study PRJNA283298) | anaerobic digester metagenome | isolation source: pool of bioreactors CSTR01a, CSTR02a, and CSTR03a thermophilic anaerobic... | place: Denmark: Kgs. Lyngby | collected 2014-05-21 | reverse complement strand
ACTGAACAGGTGGTGGCGTCCTTTATTGAAGGGCAAAAAGAAGAACTCCACTACTATATAGTTAATGAATCAGGAGCTTCTATTTACTCGGCTTCTCCACTTGGCCTAGAGGAATTTCCAGATCTAGATGTCAGCATTAGAGGTGCCATAAGCATTGCAAGAAGAGTTCAGGACCCTTTGGCAGAGCTTGTAAAGATTGAGCCTAAGCACATTGGAATAGGTCAGTACCAGCATGATGTCAATCAAAAGCTCCTCGATGAGAGCCTTGAGAAGGTAGTAGAGGACTGTGTTAATGCCATTGGTGTAAACCTAAACCAAGCTTCTTTTAGCCTGCTTAGCTATGTAGCAGGAATTAGTAAGAGCCTGGCGAAAAACATAGTCAAGTATAAGGAAGATAAGGGTGGTTTCTCCTCAAGAAAGGAACTTCTTGAAGTTAAGGGGTTAGGCCCCAAGACCTATGAGCAGTGTGCAGGTTTTCTAAGAGTACCAGAAAGCAAGGACCCTCTTGACCACACAGCAGTCCACCCTGAAAGCTACGCAATAGCAAGAAAACTTCTTGGGATAGATATAAAAAAAGAGGAGCTACCCAGACTTTCTAAGGAACTGGGAGTGGATCTGCATACCTTAAAAGATATAGTTGCAGAACTTGAAAAGCCAGGAAGGGACCCAAGGGAAGAAATGCCAGCCCCCATCCTTAGAAGTGATGTTCTTAGTCTGGATGACTTAGAAGAAGGAATGGTATTAACAGGGACTGTAAGAAATGTTGTGGATTTTGGAGCCTTTGTTGATATAGGAGTCAAGGAGGATGGCCTGGTTCATATCTCAAAAATCTCAAATAAATTTATCAAGCATCCCAGCGATGTACTACAGGTTGCTGATATTGTAAAGGTTAAGATACTTTCTATTGACAGAAATAGAGGAAAGATTTCTTTAACTATGAGGGATCTATGATGCCTAAACTCTTGGCTATAGCAGGTGGAACTGCCTCGGGTAAGACTACAATTGTAAAAGAATTTATGGACTTTCTTGGAGAGAGGGGCCAGCTTATAGGTGTTGATTCTTACTACCATAGCTTTTCTGAACTTAGCTTTGAAGAAAGAACCAAGAAAAACTATGATCATCCCTCGTCCATAGATATGGACCTGCTCTATAGTGACCTACTAGCTTTAAAAGGAGGTCAGACTGTAGAGGTCCCTGTCTATGATTATGTAAATTATACTAGGAGCTCTAAGACCCACTTGGTGGAACCTAGAGACCTGATAATAGTTGAAGGCCTTTTTGCTCTCTATGATGCAAGAGTAAGAGAACTTTTTGATCTTTCTGTTTATGTCCAGGCTGATGCAGATGAGAGGCTTATTAGAAGGATTATAAGAGATAGAAAGACCAGGGGAAGGAGTCTAGAATCTATTATTGACCAGTATGAAAAGACTGTAAAGCCCATGCACGAGGCCTTTATATCTCCTACTAAAAAATATGCAAATATAATCCTTCCTGGAGGTGCACAGAACAGGAAGGGAGTGGAACTTCTAAAAAGCTATTTGATAAGTGCCATAAAAGAAGACTCCTAGAAATGGGAGTTTTTTTCTAGTTGGATTTAAGGATAATCCGGAAATTATTTTTGTTTTGGGGATATGTTATGAGGTGATTTTAGTGGTATTATTGATGGTGTTAGTAGTGTAATTATAAGGGTTAGAGCTTAGAGTTTTCTAGCTTGACTTTTTATATGATAAAAGGAGATGAGGATGAAGATTGTAATTGCCCTTGGAGGAAATGCTCTAGGTAACAGCCCAAAAGAGCAACTTGAACTAGTTAAAGAAAGTGCTAGGCCTATTGTAGATTTAATTGAAGAAGGCCATGATGTAATCATTGCCCATGGAAATGGGCCTCAAGTAGGCATGATAAACCTTGCCTTTGAGGAGTCTAAATCTGTAAATAGCAAGATACCTGAAGTGCCCTTTGCCGAATGTAATGCCATGAGCCAGGGCTATATAGGTTATCACCTCCAAAATGCCTTGAGAGAAGAAATGCTTACTAGAGGGCTTGAAAAGTCTGTTGCCACAGTAGTAACTCAGGTTATTGTTGACAAGAATGATCAGGCCTTTGAAAATCCTACTAAACCTATTGGCTCTTTTTATAGTTTAGAAGAGGCAAGAGCTATCGAAGCTGCCAAAGGATATAGGTTTGTTGAAGACTCTGGTAGAGGCTATAGAAGGGTGGTGGCATCTCCAAAGCCTATTGATATAGCTGAGATTAGCATTCTTTCAAGTTTAATGGATAGTGGCCATATAGTAATAGCTGTTGGAGGAGGGGGAATTCCAGTTTATAGGGATGGTTTTAGGCTAATAGGGCTTGATGCAGTGATTGATAAAGATTTTGCTTCTTCAAAGCTGGCTGAAAAGCTTGATGCTGACTATCTTATAATTCTCACTGCAGTCGAGCGGGTTGCAATTAATTTTGGGCAAGAAAATGAGGAGTGGTTAAGTGAATTGGATATTGCCACCGCTAATAAATATATAGGAGAAGGCCATTTTGCACCGGGTTCTATGCTGCCAAAGATTGAAGCTGCAAAGGAGTTTGCCCTTTCTAAAAAAGGAAGAAAAGCCCTTATTACTTCTTTATCCAAGGCTTCAGAGGGCATTAGAGGAGAAACAGGCACTGTAATAGAAGATAAGTAAAGGCGGTAGTAATGGATTTTCTTTTAACATTTCAAAATGTTTCGGTACTTTTCCTACTCATAATAGTGGGATATATAGTTGGTAAGGTGGGAATTGTAAGTCCCAGTGGCCAAAAAGAACTCTCTGCCTTAGTGCTTAATGTCACCATGCCCGCAACAATTATTTTAGCCTTCCAGTTAGAGTATACCAAGGCAAGATTTTTAACTTCTTTAAAAATAATGGCTATAGTTGGTGCTGCCTATGTAGTCATGATTATACTTTCAAAATTTCTCAGTAGATTTTATAAGGTAAGTGATAACCAAAGAGACATTATTGAGATTGCCGGTGTTCTACCTAATACTTCCTTCATTGGCTTCCCCATTGTTTTATCAATTCTTGGCAAGGAGGCCCTCTTTTTTGCTGTGCTAGGAGCAGGTTTTCTCTTTGAAGTTGTGGCCTGGACTTATGGGGCCTACATTATTCACAGAAGCTCTGGTCAGGACTTTAGTAAGAACCTTGTAAAGGATATTCTTCTGAGTCCTGGTATCCTGGCTATACTTATTGGGTTTGGCTTGTTTATTACCTCAATTACTATCCCAGAGCCACTAAATACAACAATGGAGCTCATGAGCCAGGCTACATCACCTCTGGCCATGATAGTGGTTGGGATCCTTCTTTCTAGGACCAATATAAAAGAGTGTGTTACTGATTTAAAGCTTTATTTGATTGCATTAACTAAGCTCTTACTTTTCCCCCTGGGAATCTATTTTGTCTTAAATTTACTTGGGTTTAGGGGTATGGAGTTAATAATCCCTGTTATTATGATGGGGATGCCAACGGCTGCCTATGTAGCTATCTTTTCAGCAGATGCTGGTAATGACGCCAATCTAGCTTCTCAGATAGTTTTTGTTAGCTCGCTTTTGTCTCTAGTCACCATACCAATTCTTGTTATGCTGGTTACCTAGACTAGAGAAAAAAATAGAATAGGCTTCTTAAAAAGCTGAAGAAAAAGTAAAAAACCTGAGTTTAAGCTCAGGCTTTTTTAGCTTTTCGGGAATTAATCATAACTGTTATTTCTTTTGTCTTCGAATTAGGGCCCTTGTGATTAGGACTAAAATTACAACAAGGATGATTATCCCCACTGGTAGTGCATAGTTAGCACCGTGGAAAACAGTATCAGGCACATCAACTATATCGGCAAAGGATACAAGGGGAAAAATCAGTAAAAGCATACTTGCTAGAAACATAAATCTTAATGGTATTTTCATTGCTTGGCCTCCTAAAAATTTGTAGTTTAATTAGATTAAAAGTCCTATCCCAAAGGATAAGAGGTTGGCGATTAGGGATAGAGTGTAGGGATGGCTAAATTCCTGGCCATAGTTTTTATAGTAGTAGCCTTCAATAATTATTGCTGATGATTCAAGAACTAATATGGCAAAAATAGGATTTAGCCTACTATAAATGATGGTCAACCAGTATAAGAGCACTACAGGTGGGTTAGTCAGTATGTTGACAAGGCAGACTAGGATTAGATCCTTTTTTCTACGCTTTCCAATTATCAAAAAGAAGCTAGTCTCAATAATAAGGGTAAGTAGTAGTGAGTAGGCAAGTGAGGTAAGTAGCTGGGCATTCATAGCTTAACCTTACTTATACCTTGATAAAGTAGGGCCAGTGAGGTTAGAGCCAGTAGAGAAAAGAGCCAGGGTCCTGTGGCTAGGATCCATCCAAAATATTTTGGTAGGTAGCCAATAAAAAGTCCAAAGGTTAATAAGCCAAAGGAAAGGCCTTTGGCAGCGGGAAAAATTTTAGACATAGCCCAAAGTGTGATTGGCATAGTCATGTTAAATAGTAAAAGAGAAATAATTCCTAGGGCTGGTATATTGGGAAATAACAATAGGAGGGCAGAGCCGATTAGGGAGATAAGGGATACTCTTATTAGGCCGAATCTATCTGCAGCTATACCTCCTGCGGCTTTTCCAGCTACTACTGCTAGAACTAGTAGAATTCCTAAAGAGCCAGAGCCCTTCCATGGAAAATCTATAGCAAGGCCAACATAGGAGCGTAGGCAAACCACTATAAAAAAAGAAATCGCTGCGAAAAGGTAGGCTTTTGGAAATGGTTCCTCTACTGAAAATCTTGGGTTTTGTGGGTATTGTTTTCCCTGGGACTGATAGGAGAAATATATGGCTCCAGCTATAAGGAGCAGGCCCAGGAAAAGAAAATAACCACCTCTACTTCCTGAATTTCCTAAAATTTTTCCGAAATACAAACCAAGTGCGCCAGGGGAAACAAATATCCCAAGCGCACTACTTTTTTTGTCACTGATGTTAAGTATGTCTACTCCTCCCCCAATATGAAAAAAGGCATTACCTATTCCTAGTAGAAGAGTTGCTATAAAAGCCTGGTAGGATGTTATATATGCAGTAGCAACTAAGAGACAACCCAGGATGGCAAATATATAGTTTCGATTGTAGATATCTGCTAGAAGACCTATTGGCATCTGAAGTGCAAAGGCACAGAAGTTGTAGATTAGAATCCACATATATAGGTTTTTATCCCCAGCTATACTGGAAAAGAATAAGAAAGAGCAGGCAAAGTCTACAAGAAAATGGGCTAAAGAATAGGTGAAAACCATTAACCATGGTCTATATTTATAGGTCATACTGGAACCTCTCGCGCAGACTAATCTAGTAATTGTGCTAATTCATCTGATAGTGTTTTTAGAAAACTACCAATTTTGGTGTGGTAAATATAATCCATTTGCCTTTCTTGCTTGATGGGGTCTAGGCCTACATAACATCTTTTCATATCAAACATAAAAGGTAACTGGGCAGCTGGATAGACTTCTAGGCTGGTCCCCATGATTAGTAAAAAATCAGCCTTTTCCAGTTCATCAATCGCATCTCTAAAAGCCTCCTGAGGTAGGGCTTCTCCAAAGAGAGTTAGGCTAGGTCTTAATTTACCACCGCAGTTAGAGCAGCTTTCTTTGGCTAAAAAACTTTCAGTTGTAGCTTCTTTATTACAGGTATTGCAGTGGAAGCGTCCCAGGCTACCGTGGAGTTCTATTACATTTGTACTGCCAGCAAGCTGATGAAGGCTTGATACATTTTGGGTTATGATGGACTTTATTAGACCGGCCTCTTGAAGCTCTGAAAGAATGCTATGGCCTGTGTGAATATCTGCTTCTTTTAAACTATTAACTCTATAGCTGTAAAATTCATGGAAGAGGTCGTAATTGCTTTCTAGGGCTTGACTAGAAGCTAGTTGTCTAGGGTCGTGGCTTTTCCAAAGGCCGTCTTTTCCTCTAAAGTCGGGTAACTTGCTTTCTGTGTCCATCCCAGCTCCTGTAAAACAGACTGCATAGGAAGAATTCCTAAGATCCTTGGCTAAGCTTTTCATCTAATCTCCCTTCTTTATACGTAAAATCCAGAGTTCTCTTGATTTTGAAACCCTGAAAATTCAGGTGGGTGCCCTGCGGAGGTCTTAGATTACTCATATTCCTCATCGACCCGGGTTCCCTCAAAAAACTGTGCGGTTCAAAATATAGTGAGACCTCTGGACAAATTAATTATATCATAAAAAGCAGGAGAAACATCTTTTTATTTAATTTTTACACCTTAAAGTAGTTAATATATAGTCTCAGTTCAAAAAAATCAGAGCTGATTAATAAGTAGGTTTTCCTGAAATTTGAAAATAAATCTTTATTATTAAAGACCAAGTTTAAATTGACATAGGCCTTTATTATAGCTATAATTTAAGCGGACAAGGAAGGGAATAGTAGTCTTTTTGGAAGCCTTAGCGAGCAGGGGATGGTGGAAGCCCTGAGTGGAAAAAAAAGTATGAAGAACGGCCTGGAGTCCACAGGGTTTGCTCCTTATCGCAGTATGAGAAACAAATAGGGTGGTACCACGGCTTTTCGTCCCTTGGATGGAAGTCTTTTTTATTTAGGAGGATAAGATGACATGTAAACAGCTCTATGAAGACTATAATACCTATACCGATAAGACAGTCCTTCTTAAAGGCTGGATAAAAAGAAAAAGAACATCAGCCAATATAGGCTTTTTTGAACTAAGTGATGGCTCAATGTTTGAAACTATCCAGCTTGTATTTGACAAGGAGCTTGAAAATTTTGAGGAGCTTGATCGTTTAGCTCTCCAGTCTTGCATTGAAGTTGAGGGTAAATTAATCGTCACACCAGATGCCAAACAGCCCTTTGAGATACAGACTTCTAAAATTGAGGTGCTCTTTGAAGCGGATAAGGATTACCCCTTACAGACCAAACGCCATAGTTTGGAGTTTTTAAGGTCTATTCTTCATCTTAGACCTAGGACCAATACCTTTATGGCCGTTTTTAGGGTTAGAAGTCTGATGAGCCAGGCAATTCATGAGTTTTTTAATAGCAGAGATTTTGTTTATGTCCATACCCCTTTAATTACAAGTACTGATGCCGAGGGTGCTGGTGAGCTCTTTAGAGTGACCACTTTAGAGGCTGAAGATTTTGAATATGATGATGAGGGTAGGATAGATTATAGTAAGGACTTTTTTGGCAAGGGAACCTATTTAACTGTTTCTGGTCAATTGGCGGTAGAGCCATTTGCTCTAAGTTTTGGAAATGTATATACCTTTGGACCTACCTTCAGGTCTGAAAACTCCCATACTGCAAGACACGCCTCTGAGTTTTGGATGGTGGAGCCAGAGATGAGTTTTTGCGACCTAGAGTGCAACATGCAGGTAGCTGAGGATATGATGAAGTATATTGTTTCCTATGTGCTTGAAAAAGCTCCCCAGGAAATGGCCTTTTTTAACCAGTTTGTAGACAAGACCCTTTTAGAAAGACTCAATAACCTACTTGCAGAACCCTTTGCAAGGGTAACCTATACAAAGGCAATTGAGATTTTATTAGAAAGCGGTAGGGAATTTAAGTACCCAGTGGAGTGGGGCTGTGATTTGCAAACCGAACATGAAAGATACCTTGCAGAAGACTACTTTGGAAAACCGGTTTTTGTAACTGATTATCCTGCAGCTATCAAGGCCTTCTATATGAAGAAAAATCCTGATGGCAAGACAGTTAGGGCTATGGACCTTCTTGTTCCTGGCGTTGGTGAGATAATCGGGGGTTCCCAAAGAGAGGACGATTATGATACCCTAAAAGCTGCCATAGAAGAACGTGGCATGGCTATGGAAAACTATGAATGGTATCTAGATTTGAGAAGATATGGTTCAGCTGTTCACTCAGGCTATGGCCTAGGGCTTGAAAGAGCTGTTCAATATATAACTGGTATGAGCAACATTCGAGACGTTATACCCTATCCCCGTACACCGGGAAATGCGGAATTCTAAGGAGAGAAAATGAAGAAAATTATAGTTACTGGTGCTACTGGCCAAATAGGTACGGATTTAGTTGATAGACTAATCAAAGACTATGGTGATGATAATGTATTAGCTTGTTCTAGAAGAGCAAGACCAGAAGACTGGGCTGGTAGCCACTATGAATCCCTAGATGTCACTGATAGTAAGCGTTTTTTTGAGCTTACCAAAGATTTTGGCGCAGACACAATCCTTCATCTTGCAGCTGTGCTTTCAGCTGTTGGGGAAGATAATCCACAACTTTTATGGGATATAAATGTAAATGGCCTTTACAATTCTTTAGAAATTGCTAGAGAGCTGGATTTAGCCCTTTTTGTGCCTTCTTCTATTGGTGCTTTTGGACCTGGGACTCCTGCTGTTAACACCCCTCAGACCACAATTCAAAGGCCAACAACTGCCTATGGTGTTAGTAAAGTGGCAGGGGAGCTTCTTTGTGATTACTATAATAAAAGATTTGGTATAGACACTAGAGGAGTGCGCTTCCCAGGCCTTATTTCTTACAAAGCCCTTCCTGGTGGTGGAACTACCGATTACGCAGTTCATATCTATTATGATGCTCTTGAAAAGGGTCACTATACATCCTTTATAGACAAGGGAACCTTTATGGATATGATGTACATGCCAGACGCTGTGGACTCTATAATTGACCTTATGGAAGCAGATCCAAGTAAGCTAAAGGATAGAAACGCCTTTAACGTGTCAGGTATGAGCTTTGATCCTGAAGAGCTTAAGAGAAGCATCCAAAAATACATGCCTGATTTTACTATGGATTATGATGTGGATCCAGTACGTCAAGCCATAGCTGATTCATGGCCAGATAGCCTTGATGTAAGTGCAGCTAGAGAGCAGTGGGGATTTAACCCTAAATATGACCTGGACGCCATGACCAAGGATATGCTTGAGAAACTTAAGAAGTAACTATTAAAAGGGAGGAAAATTTGAAGGGAAGAATTCTTGAATGTGTTCCGAATTTTAGTGAAGGCAGAAGGACTGAAGTTATTGAGGCTATCCTAGACACTCTAAGGGGTAAGGATGGAATCAGGCTTTTAGACTATAGTTCAGATAAGGACCATAATCGCACTGTTGTGACCCTAGTAGGAAGTCCTGAAGGCTTTCTAGAGCACCTACCTGGCTTTGTAGCTAGGGCCAAGGAGTTAATAGACTTAAGACAGCATGAGGGTCAACACCCAAGGATGGGGGCTGTAGATGTAATGCCCTTTGTTCCTATAAAAGGAATAACCATGGAGGAGGCAGTGGACTTTAGTAAGAGCCTTGCCGAAAAAATACATGAAGAGTTAAATCTTCCAATTTTTCTCTATGAAGAATCAGCAGCTGCTCCTCATAGGAAGAATCTGGCTAATCTGAGAAAAGGCCAGTTCGAGGGTATGGCAGAAAAGCTTAAAACCCCAGAGTTTAGACCAGATTATGGCGATGAGCTTCATGAAAGTTTTGGCATTATGGCTTTAGGGGTTAGGCCTTTCCTCGTAGCTTTTAATGTTAACCTAGGGACCGATAAACTTGAAATTGCCGAAAAAATTGCCAAGAATGTTAGGCACATTAGCGGTGGCCTACGCTTTGTCAAGGGTATGGGGGTAGCACTGGAGGATAGGGGCCAGGTCCAGGTTTCTATGAACCTGACCGATTTTACAAAGACACCTATCCACAGAGTTTTTGAACTTATAAAGATTGAAGCTAGCCGCTATGGAGTTCCTGTGGTTGGTAGTGAGATAATTGGTTTAGTCCCCATGGCTTCCATGATAGATACTGCTGCTTGGTATTTACAGGTTGAGGACTTTGATATTAGTCAAGTCCTTGAGTCTCAGCTGTTGGAATAGAGTTTTAAGGGTTTGGTAGATACCAAGCCCTTTTTTTAACCGGCTAGCTTATCAATATTAATTAATTTATTGGGTAATAGACTTATCAGAAGAAAAGATTATGACCTAGGAGGTACAAATGTTTTTAGATATGAAGCTGGAAGATTTTGTTGATTTAGTTGCTTCCGATGCTCCAGTTCCTGGTGGAGGTAGTGTATCAGCTTTGATTGCAGGGATATCTGCAGCTCTACTTGAAATGGTTTCTAACCTAACTATTGGTAGGAAAAAATATGAAGAATATGAAGAGGATGTAATTAAATTAAGAAGTGAGTTTATTGAGCTCAGGGCAAAACTCCTTAGGTTAATGGAAGAGGATGCTAGTAGCTATGAACTGGTTATGAAGGCCTATGGACTTCCAAAAAGCACCGATGAAGAAAAGATTGAGAGAAATAATGCTATCCAGGAAGGCCTCTATGGTGCTGCCCTAATACCACTTGAGGTTGCTAAAACTGCAATGCAGGGCCTGGAAAGGGTTGAAGAGATGCTGGTAAAGGGCAATAAAAATGCCTACAGTGATGTAAAGGTGGCCGGAGTTATGCTTAGGAGTGCCCTATATGGTGCCTGCTATAATGTTCAAATTAACATTGAGGGTATAAAAAACCAAGATAGGGTTGAAGAGCTTAAAAATGCAATAAATGAGCTTAGACAAAGGGCGGACTTTTTAGAAAAAAGGTTTATTGACTTGGAGGTTAACTAATGAGAATAGTATCCGATAGTAGTCTAGATATACGCCCACCCATGAAAGGGGTGGACTTTGTTGTAGTTCCCTTTGTAATTACTTTTGATAATAGTGAATGGAGAGACCTAGACTGGTCCCAGCTACCTCAATTTGAAAAGGATATGAAGAGTACAAGAAGTTTTAAAACCGCCTGTCCTTCGCCTAATGAGTGGCTTGAAGCCTTTAGAGGGGCAGAGGGACCTATTTATGGAATCACCATATCCTCTAAACTTAGTGGCAGTTACAATGCTGCTGTTTTAGGTAAGGAGCTTTATCATGAGGAGGGTGGGACAGAAAAAATCCATATCTTTGATAGTAAAAGCGCAGGTGGAGGTCCCTCGCTAATCTTTTATAAGATTCAGGAACTCCATAGCCAGGGCCTAGAATTTGAAGAAATAGTTGAGAGAATTGAAAACTACAGAGATTCAATGGAAACCATGTTTGTATCAGAAAGCCTGGACAATTTAGCCAAGGCTGGAAGGCTTTCCAAACTCAAGCATAGATTTGCCAAGGTTATGAATATTAAGCTTGTTATGATAGCAGATGATGGAGAGATTCTACAGTCCTCAACAGCTAGAGGCAGCCACAAGGCTTTTAAGAGTCTTGTAGATAGCCTTCTAGAGTTTGAGCCCCAAGGCAAATGGCTCTCTATCAATCATTCTGGTAATGAAAAATGGGCTAATTATGTAAAAGAAGAACTTGAGAAGGCAGGAGTCACAAGAGTCTTCTTTCAAAGAACCACACTGCTAAACACAATCTATTTGGACCTTAATGGAGTAATTGTATCCATTGCTTAGGAGGAGGCATGTTTTTAAAGGGTGATAAAGTAATATATAGTTTTAATCCTCAAATGAAGGAGGAATACAGGGTCAAGTCAGGAGATGTGTTTACAGTTGAGACCCATGACTGCTTCTACCAGCAGTTTCTTAAGGAGGATTTTGGGCTTGAGGATCTGGATATGGAGAGAGTTAACCCAGCCACAGGTCCCATCTTTGTTGAAGGCGCAGAGGTTGGTGATATCCTAAAAGTAGAAATTCTTGATATTGAAGTTGCAGATAGGGGAGTTGCAGCTATCCTTCCAGGTATGGGTTTTTTAGCTGATACTAATACTGAAGAAACCATAGAGGTTATTCCAGTAGAGGATGGTTATGCCAAGCTACTAGGTTTTGATATAAAGGTTAAACCCATGATTGGCGTTATTGGGGTAGCTCCTAAAGAGGGAGATATTCCAACAGATACTCCTGGAGCCCATGGCGGTAATCTTGATACAAAAGATATAATGGCTGGATCTACTCTTTACTTTCCGGTGGCAAAAGAAGGGGCTTTATTAGCTCTTGGTGATTGCCACGGACTAATGGGTGATGGGGAGCTAGGGGTAACAGGGCTTGAGATTGCTGCCCATGTAAAATTAAAAGTCGATGTAATTAAAGATAAGCAGCTTGACTGGCCTCTTCTTGAAACTAAGGAGGATGTAATGCTACTGGTTTCAGACTCTGATATTCAAGGGGCCTTGGAGCTTGGCTATGGAGAAACTAGAAAGCTTATCGAAAGAAGCATTGGGTGCAGCTGGAATGAGGCGGGAATCCTTTCATCTTTAGCTGTGGATGCCAGGATTTCTCAGCTAGTAAATCCTTTTATAACTGTAAGATTTCCAATAAGTAAAAAGATTCTACCAGTCGATAGAATCTTAGAAAAGCTTTAGATTTTAAACCCTTCGGGGTTTTTTTATTAGCTTGGACTTCCTTCGTAAAGAACCTTGTTTTTCCAGTTACCCTTCCTATAGAAGAAAAGGGTTAAGAGGGCTCCTAGAATCCAGGTGACTAGGAGGGATACAAATATGCTTTCTGGCCTACCTACGGGATAGCCCGGTCCCCTTGTTAGGTAGCTTAAGCCATAGGCTAAGGGGACTCTAACTCCAAGGGTGATGGAAATAGAAATCCACATTGGAGTTATTGTATCTCCTGCTCCCCTCATTACCCCTCCAAGGGACTGGGTGATACTAAAGAAGATATAGCCTGGAGCAATAATATACATGAGCCTTAAGGCGTAGTCTGCTAGTTCAGATGTTTGGGTAAAGAGCATCATAAGCTGGTGGCCAAAAAGAAGAATAATGGCTGTAAGGCTAATGGAACTTATAAGGGCTAGGATGGTCCCTTCTTTAGTTCCCCTTATAACTCTATCAATTTTTCCAGCTCCGATGTTCTGGCCTGTAAAGGTAGTCATGGCAAAGCCAAAGGAAAAGTTGGGTAGCATGGCCAGGCCATCGACCCTCATAACCATCAGGTTGGCTGCAATAAAGTTGGGTCCAAACTTATTAGATAGAGACTGGACTAGGAGCATGGCCAGGCTAAAGATTCCTTGGGTGGCACCTGAAGGCAGCCCTAGTTTTAGCATTTGATATACATAGTGGCCATAGAGTTTGAAGCTGCTCTTATTAAGGTCAAAGATATCCTTAAAGCTCATAAGTTTTATAAAGGCAAGTAGGGCTGATACTCCCTGGGCAATAATTGTGGCAAGGGCCACTCCGGATACACCCATATCGAATTTAATAACAAAAAGCAGGTCTAAAACTATGTTAATTATTGTTGAAGTTAGCAGGTAATAAAGGCTACTAAGGGAGTCACCTAGGCCCCTTAAAATTCCCGATAGAATATTAAAGTAGGCTAGGCCTGCCACCCCATACATTAGGATGCTTAAATAGCTTTGAGCCCAGTCAAGAATCTCAGCTGGAGTATTGATTAGTTTAAGAAAGGGTGGAATGACAAGGGGAGCAAGAATCATTAAAAAAGCACTTGAAAGTGCGGTTAGGATTATTGCAGTTCCAATGGATTTTTCAAGATCCTCCTTCTTTTTTCCGCCAAAGTACTGACTAACCATGATGTTGATACCGGTACTTATACCTACAAAAAAAATAATTAAGAAGTTCAAAAGGGGGCCTGAAGCTCCAACTGCTGCTAGGGCATTGTCTCCCACATACTTTCCAACAACTATAGAGTCAACGGTGTTGTAGAGCTGCTGGGCTAGATTACCCAAAAGCAGGGGAAAGGAGAAGGCAAGAATCCTCTTCCAGGGAGTACCTTGGGTAAGGTCTTTACGGTCTATTTTTTCCATTATTATTCCTCGTTTATACTATTGAAATTTGTAAATGCTTTTCCATTAATTATGCTGGTTGCAATAACAAGTATAATTACTCCAAGAATTATACCAGTAACTCCTAGAAGTTTAAAGCCTAAATAAACAGTAAGCAGAGTAATAAGAGGGTTTATACCTATTTGTTGGCCAATGAGCCTGGGCTCTACAATTTGCCTTGTTGTGACAATGATTATGTAGAGAAGCAGTGATAGGATACCCAAAAGATAGTTTTGAACTAAAATATAATAAATACTAAGTGGCCATAGTACTGCACCGGCACCAAAAAGAGGCAGGGCATCAAAGAGGGCAAGTCCTAGGGCCAAGAGGATTCCATAGGGAATTCTAAAGATTGTAAAAAAGACAGCTGATAATACAAAGCTAATGCTCATAATAACTAGCTGGGCCTTGAGCCAGGAGCCAATGCCAAGTTTTATCGACTTCCTAAATTCACCAGCCAACTTGTCAGCAAAATGACTGGCTTGGAGTTTTAGCTTAAAGAACTCCTTAATCCTATTAAAGTCTAGACAAAAATAGTAGGAACTCATTAGGGTAAAGATTAAGAAAATTAAGCTGGAGGGAAGACTTCTGGCAACAGAAAAAATTGTAGTCCTAAAGTTAAGGCCTTTAAGGGATAATATCCCACCATCTCTTAAATCTGCAACAAAGCTCTGATAGTCTTTAGCCAAAAGCTTGGGGTAATGGCTTTGAATGTTAAGGTAGCTTTGTTTAAAATTAGTGGTTACTGTTTCAATAATCTGGTCAGAGTATTTCTCAAAGGAAAGGATTCCTGTTTTTGCAACATTAAAGAGTAGATATAAGAAGGCCATAAGGACTGCTATGATTATGAGTATGGATAGGAGGGCGGCGATAGCCCTAGGTAGACCAATGCTTTGAAGGCGTTTTTTAAGAGGATTTGCAATTATTGCAATTATAAATCCAATAACAAAGGGCATAAGCAGACCCAGTAGGACAAAGGAGATTCTTGCTAGAAAAAGCACTCCAATAAGAAGAAGTATAAAGATAAAAAATTTATTCATAAGGGGACTATTCATTTTTCCTCCCGGTCTATATAAGTATGGTATAAGCCTTATTTACCCTAATCTTTCTAATTTATGAATTTTATTTTTAAAAAGTGCAGAATGAGCCTCAATCTTGTTATAATGTCCATAGAAAGTTATTTGAGGAGGAAATTATGGATTTTAGAAGTGATACAGTTACAAAACCTACCCAAGCAATGAGAAGAGCTATGATGGATGCTCCTGTTGGAGATGATGTATACGGAGATGATCCTAGTGTAAATAAGCTCCAGGAAAGGATGGCTGAATTATTAGGAAAAGAGGCAGCACTTTTTGTTCCCTCTGGAACCTTTTCAAATCAGCTAGCTATCATGACCCATACCCAAAGAGGCGATGAGATTTTAGTTCTTGAAGATGCCCATATTTTTTTTCATGAGGCAGGAGCTCCAGGCCTCCTCAGTGGTGTAAATATGAGGCAGGCTAAAAGTGTATCTAGTTGCTATGACCTAGATGAACTTCCTAGCCTCTTTAGGGATGAGGATATCCATTATCCAAGAACCAGTTTGGTTTGTATGGAAAATGCCCATGGATCAGGAAGGGTGGTTGCCCTGGATAAAATGGCCCAAGTCTACAAAATTGCTAAAGAAAAGGGAGCAAATGTCCACCTCGATGGGGCTAGGATCTTTAATGCAGCTGTCCATTTGGGAGTTGAAGCTAAAGAAATTGCCCAGTATGCCGATAGCATTAGTGTTTGCCTATCCAAAGGCCTATCAGCCCCTGTTGGCTCAGTCCTACTTGGAAGCAAAGAATTTATTGACAAGGCCCTTAAGTATCGCAAGATTATGGGTGGCGGAATGAGACAGGCAGGAGTTCTGGCTGTATGTGGCTTAGTTTCTTTAGATGAGGTTCTGCCAAGACTCGAGGAAGACCACATCTTAGCAAATTATTTAGCGCTGGGCCTTGAAGAAATTGAAGGTATTGAGGTTGCCAAGGATAGACTTGACTTAAATATGGTCTTTTTCACTTTAAAAGACAAGGTAGATTTAGCCCAGGAATTACTAAAAAGAGGTATCCTAGTGAATCCTGAGGAGGAGGGCGAATACAGGCTGGTAACCCATATTGGGACAAGTAGAGAAGATGTGGATAGGCTGGTCCTGGCGCTAAAAGAGATTCTACAGTGATTTTGAGTTCTATTGTTCAAGTTGAAGATAAGCTAAAGAATTTTCTGAAAGAAGAATTTGGTCTTTCTTCTAGAATAATTACTAGACTGCGCAAAGAAAAGTATGTTTATGTCAATGGTAAGTATAGGTACATGGACTACCTTCTTAGCCCAGGAGATGAGGTCAAGGTAAGGCTGGATTTTGATATCAATACCTTCCCTAGAGAAAAGATTGAAATAGATGTGGTCTATGAGGATGATGCGCTTATCGTAGTCAATAAAGATCCTAACATAACTGTCCATCCTACTAAGGGGACACCCTCAGGAACCCTGCTTAATGCCCTGGGCCACTATGCTTATGAGAAGGGAGAAGACTATAAGATCCGGTTCGCCAACAGGTTAGACAAGGATACTTCGGGCCTAATTATTATTGCCAAGAATAAATATATAGATCACCTATTATCTAAGCAGTTTGTCGAGAGAAGTCCAGAAAAGTTTTATTTGGCCTTGGTGGAGGGAAACTGCCCTTTAGAGTTTTCCTTTGAGGGCAAAATGGGTAGACTAGGAGAAGAGTTTAAAAGGAGTATAATACCTGAAGGTAAGGATTCTTTGACTTACTTTAGAACTCTTAATAGTGATGGGAAAATCAGCTTGATTAGTGCCAAGCCTATTACTGGAAGAACCCACCAGATTAGACTTCACCTAAGTGAGCTGGGTTATCCAATTTTAGGTGATGAGCTCTATGGCTACAGTGGAAATATTAAGCGAACAATGCTACACTGTGAAAGAATGATTATTATTCACCCTTTAAGTGGGAAGAGGCTTGAGCTCTATGCACCCTTAAAGTTGGATATGAAGGAGGCTTTGGAGGCTTTAGATGAGTAAGAGAAATATTGGATATATTTTAATAATAGTGGGTCTATTATTATTTTTGAGGCATGCTCCATTTGCTTTGGACTTTTTACCTTATAAGGATATGATTTGGCCGTTGGCTCTTGCCGGTTTTGGTTTTTATTTAATCAGTAAGAGAAATTTCCAGGTAGGCCTTGTTATCTTCTATATAGGTCTTAGCTATAGCCTTTATTATGTAGGTTGGAAACCTATTAAAAGCTTTCTATTTAGCGATTATTATCTGGCAACTGTAATCATAGTTTTAGGACTTGGCTTCTTGCTTCAGTCAGGTAAAGGAAAATGATTTCGCCTTTTAAAAGGGGATTTTTTATTTGAAAAGCTATACTTTTTAAACTTTAGGGTATATTTTATTTTAGAGAAAGAAAAGGTAAGGTGTGATATGAAACCGGAATTAATAGCAGAAATAAATAAACTTGCAAAAAAAGAAAAGCTGGAAGGCCTAAATTCTGAGGAAAAGAAGATGCAAAAGAAATTAAGAGATGAGTATTTAAAAGAGTTTAGAAAAAGCTTCAGGCAGAGGCTTGAAAATATAGATATTACTTATGTTGACGAGGAGGACTAATGAAACAATTTTTAAAAAATGTTCTACTCATAATCCTTATAGCAACTCTTACAGGAGTTGTATTTGGGTTTACCTTTGATTATCTACAAGCTAGAAATAGGTTAGATGATATTGGCCCGGAGGTTCAGATTGAGGAGCCTGAAGAGGCTCAAATAGAAAAAGCATATGAAGTTGAGACCAAGATTGAATTAGTGGAAGGTTCAGTAATTGGAATAATAGAAGAAATTAAAAACTCTGTTGTCTCAGTTTCAAACCTTAGAAGTTTTATGGGGTCTGAACCCCAAGTGGTGAGTTCTGGTTCTGGTGTCTTCTATAAGGAAGATGAGAGCCACTACTACCTGATGACAAATTTCCATGTTATTGATGGGGCCAGTCTTATTCAGATTACTCTTTCTAATGGGACCAAGGTAGATGGCCTACTTATGGGAGATGATGAGGACACTGATCTTGCTGTACTTTCAATAGAAAAATCTCAGATTCCAGAAGAAGAGGAAATTAGCCTAGCCAAAATAGGTAGTTCAGATAGGTTGGTAGTGGGAGAAGACGTCTTAGCTATTGGTAATGCTCTAGGCCTTGGCCAGTCTGTAACTAAGGGCATTGTATCAGCTCTAGAAAGAGACAGCGGTATATCCAGTCAAATGGCCTATAAAATGATTCAAACCGACGCAGCAATAAACCCTGGGAACAGTGGTGGAGGGCTTTTCAATATTTCTGGCGAATTAATAGGGATAAACTCCCAGAAAATTGGTGGAGATGTTGTTGAAGGAGTAGGCTTTGCTATTCCTATTGACTCTGCTTATGAGATTTCCAACATTCTTCTAGATAAGGGCTATCTTCCAGTTGCATATTTAGGTGTTGCTATGGAGGATATTAATTCTGATATATTGGACTACTATGATCTACCTAGGGGAGTATCGGTAGCTTATGTTGAGCCTGGTAGCCCAGCTGATCTTGCTGGACTAAAGGAAAATGATTTGATTTTAAAAATAGATGATATTGAGACACCTAGGTCAGACCAGCTAAGAAGTCTTATAAGAAGCTATTCAGCAGGAGACAAGGTTAAACTAACAATTTTTAGGTATGATCATGTTGAAGAACTTGAGGCTGTTCTTGCAGAGACTCCTAAACCTTAGTAAGATTTTGAAAATAACCGATTAAAAGTCGGTTATTTTTTAGGATAAAGATAAGCTAATAGGGGATTTTCGGAACTAAAGTTATATTTGGAGAACAATTACTAATTCAAAAGGAGTTGCTTACTTTCAAGAAAAAAACCATCTAGATATTTCAGATGGTAGTAAGTTGGCTAAGGACGGAGTGGTTGATACAATCCACATCGTTTGAAAGTGACCATTAATAACATCTTTAATGGGGATAAATTCATGTATCGCTTTCATCAGCACTGTGCATGCTTTCTTCCTTTTTATTGCTGTTAAAAAATCTCTTCCTAGTTTCTGACATAAACTTGATTGCCCAAGTTAACTCTTCAGTAAACTCTTCCGGTTTCATTCCTGATTTAATTACATCTTCGTCGGTAAGCGTTCCTGTCATACCTTTGTAAATATATTCGTGCATTTTCCAATATCTTTTGTATTCCGCACCTGAAATTTCTACCCCTTCGATAATTGGAATAACAAGATCATCAGTTATGGTACTTAACGGCATTATTATACCTTTATCCAAATAATCACCTGAAGTTTTTGCATAATTCCATAAATCAGGTGGCAGATTAAGAGCATGATTCAAATGAGATTGTAATAACAAATAAAAAAGATATAAATTCTGTTCAAGTGTATTTTCTTTTATTTGAAGTGTAGTGTAGTCTTCTCGGAAGGTAATGTATGAAGAATTCCTAAGTCATCTCGTTGAACATTGACAATATTTCCTTTATCCAAAACGCATACACAGCCAATTCTGTGTCTAATTGGGATTTCACTATTTAATTCAACTAATTTATTAGTTAAGCTATCGAGACTGGTATTTGAAGTATATGCAAAAACTAAGCCCATTATTGAATTATTACCTGTTATTGGCAGAAAACTCTTTATCGTATTCTTTTCTAACTCCATTGCAGATTGAAAGTTTTTTACCGCTTTTTCAAGTTCTGCGTTAGTTAATGTTGATTTCACTTCAATAGTTGCATAAACACTCTCTATTGGTAGTACCAAATCTTTTTGCTTTCTTAAAAAAGCCGGAGAAGAAAATGCATCATATAAAATGAAGTCCTGTTGTTTGCTCTGTGTGCCTTTAGCATCAACAAGTATCCCAGAACCAAATTCATACTTAATTGGGATAATGTCACGTAAAGCTTCTTTTAACGAATCTTCTCTCATTGTCCCCTTTAGTAGATTATGTTCGACACTGCTCGTTTGAATATCAAATTCAGCTTTTAACTTCTTAGCAATTACCTCGATATTATTTATAACTATTGACATATTTTCTCTCTTTTCTGAATTTATTTCATTACAGCATAAATGGAAAGACCAAGGGAAATGATTGATACGACCAAGGGTATAAACCACTTAACAAAATCAATTCTTTTTTCTCGCTTGTGTTCCTTTTCATACTGTTCTTTTTCTTTAAAATAGTTCTCTCCAAGATATGTCGGCCGAACGATGTAACTCCATCCACTCATCGTGCTTGAATCAATTACATCAATCAGTCCTTTTTCCACAAGACTATTAATGGCAGTTTCACTATATTCAGGTGGTGAGACTTCTATTTCTTCTTTGCTTTCTAAAGCAGAGTAAATAGATTTCAAAAGCACTTCTAATTGCTTATCTATTTTTTCAAAAGTCTTCATTTTATAGATTCCTCATGTTAATCTTCATTCTAAAGGGCATATCAATTCATCAGACGACGCCTAAACTCTCTTGAAAAATCACATTCATAATCTGTGTTAAAAAACGGCAGGCCGATGACCCTGTACTGATTATCATCAGCATACTTCTTGCAGGGGATACCCTCTTGTTCTATACGAAGCAAGAATGCTTCTTTCCATGCGTCTTTTTCTAAAAGGTGACTCCCTTTAGGCTCAATATATATCTGTTCCTGCTCATAACCGTCCGTATGTTTTTTTCTGAGGAAAAGCAGATAATCCGGTTCAAAACGTTCTCCGGTATCGAAACTGTAAATAGCCAGATCGGCAATCCGTTCGTTTCTCACCAAATATATCTCTTCATACTGCTTCTTAATCTCATCGATTTGATGACTGAAATATTTTACAAAGGCTTTCTCCTCCGAGGTGCCGTAATTGTCGTTATAGACATACCAGTCTTCCTGCTTCAGGTTGATAGCAAGTGGTCCTTGCAGTTCTGACTGGGCATAACCCCGACCATAGTCTCCCTCTTTTTCGGCCAGATAAATTTTCTTGTCACGGAGTACATCCCTAACCGGCTTGTCGTAAAACTCCCTGCTGCCTTCATACTCCTGTTTAATCGAAAGGACATAACGACTCACTTCATTCAAAACTTGTTTGGCCGCTGTAAATAGTTCTGACGCTCTTAAATCTTCGTGATTACTTTCAATATCAAGACGGATCTTACCAATGTAGTGATCCGAAGTTAAAAACTCCTGCAGCGATTTCAGATTGGGATAATGGCTCTTAAGCACATTAAACTTCAGCCCTTCAAAAGAATCGGCGGCACCAAATAAAATATTGAGCGGCAATTCTTTCAATTGAAATGATGTCCGATATAGGCGAGAGGTCTGCTCCAAGCTTCTCATTTGAGCACTTGCCGTATCCTCAAACAAGCCATACCGCCAGGCTCGGCGCTGATCAAATGAAAAGCTGAAAGAACTGTGTTTGATACGCTCCTCTATTTGTTTCACTTCACGCCTGTGCTTAACTTGCTTACGATTTGAGAAGACAAGACCATAGCGAAAGAAATCGCTATTCCTAAACTCATCTTTCAAGCGATATTCAACTTCCAAGGGATTATCCGGCAAAAGTCCGGTTGCTTTAAGAGCTTGCCTAAGCTCAGTAATATAGCGAGAATCTTGTTTGCTATGGTAGAGCATCGTTTCCAGAATACGGTTTTGGTTCGTCAGATCATAATCATATTTACGCTTAAAGCGTTCCTGATCCTCTTCAGCAACAAAGGGGCAATACCTTGCTCCGCGGCCGATGAGTTGCGCCTCCTTGATTGTGTAAGAACCTATTTTGCCTGCTTTGCCGCTGCCCTGCCTGGTTTCATAAAGGCGGACGATATCAAAGAGATTCAATACGTCCCAGCCTTCATTTAACATATCCACAGTAAAAATAATTCGGTAAGGATTGTCACGCTCTTCCAAGGAGTTGACAGCAAGTTGCTTTTCTTTGGTATTGTCAGTGGTGCCGTTCATGATGATGGCGTTTTCTTCCGCAAAGGATTGGCGCAGAGATGTAACAAGCGATTGCAAGCTCTTATCTTTCTCGCGGAAATAATCTAAAGCCGTCTGCAACAGCTCATCACCGACGTTTTGCAGAGCCTTAATTTCCTCAACGCACAGCGTTTCCAGTTTGGGAAAGAAAGCGTCATAAAAAGCTTTGGAATCATCAATTCTCTGTGATTTAAGCAAAATGACCGGTTTTACGTTTTGACCGCAGTCGGCAAAAAGGTTCAGACGGTATTCGCTTAGGACAAGAGCAATCAGGGTACGCTGCCACAAGTCTGTATCGCTTTGTAAATTTTGAAAGTCTTTTGTATAGCCGCTGGCACGGAATTTTGCCAAGGGATAATCGAAGATGATTTTATCCAGATATTTACGCCGGACGTTTGGATCTTTCAGGTCGGCTGTTGCCGTAAATTCAAGCAGGACATTATCCCGATTTGCTCTGAATATACGTTCCACACTATATTCCCAGGAACTTTCTTCCGCTTCTTCCGTCTTGTTCAGCTTCTTAGTCCGTGTGTTAATGTGATGCGATTCATCGGATATAAGGACGACCTTATTATCTTCAAAATCCTCGATGGTCAGGCTATTTTCCTTGGAAAAGTTCAGATCCAAATGAAGCTGTTGTGTCGTCGTAAAGCAGAGATTAATCCCTTCGGGGTTGCTGTGCGCAAAATTTTCTACTTCACTAATCGGTATATGATTTCCATACAAGGACGGAGATTCGGCAAACAGGTATTTACCCGATGCCGGATTCAGAAAATTTTCCTTTGTCTTTTCCAAAATATTCGTCTGATTGACGAAGAAGAGAAAATTGCGATAGCCCTGTGCGTAGAGATAGAAAATAAGACCCGCCATGATGACTGTCTTACCGCTACCGGTTGCCATATGAAAGAGGGTATGAAGTTGCTTATTCTTTCTTAGATTGTCGTTTTCAGCATAAGAAATGAAATACCGAAAGGCCAGCTCCTGATAATCACGAAGCTCGATGCTCTCTGATAAGTTGACCGGGATATATTCAGGCAGCTCACCCAGATATCCTGCCTTTTCGATCACTTCTACTTCTTCATAAAGATACCTGTCATTCATGTTAGACCTCCGTATCTTTATCTAAGTTGTAAAAGCTGCGTGTGAAAGCCTTGCTGCTTTCTGAAAGGCCCATGTTTTCATCTTCCATATCACACAAATTGACATAGAGCTTATTTTTATCGAGCACTTCCATCACAAGCCTTCGCTGCTCATCAAGAGAAAATTCCAGGAAGTCCTCTCTCGTTTTCTTAAGATCATCAGGCAGGACAGAGGGACGAAGCAAGCCTTTTTCAGTGGCTTCATCCAGTATGGCAAGGATGGAATCGGAATCTTTTGCTGACTGAAGCCCTTTCATCAATGCTTCACTTCGCTCAGCCAGCTCACAATAGACAAAGGAGCCACCGCCGGACCAGCTAACGTCTTCTGACATCCCAGACCTTTCTCCGCTCAAAACTCTTACCAGACGTTTTACTCCTCCATCTTCGATATAATCCATCTGTTCAACGCCTATAAAATGACGATGCATTTTTAGAGCAACTGCTTGAGTAGTACCAGATCCCATGAAAAAATCAAGAACCAGATCCCCTGCTTCTGTCGTTAAATTCAAAATATGCCCTAGTAGACGCTCTGGCTTTTTGCCGTTTTCAAATACTATCTGACCCTCTTTACTAAGATTCTTCGTCTCACCAACAAAATCCCAAAATGTTCCCAACTTTTCTTTTTTATATAAAATTCCATCCTTTTCTTCAGAAACATCTTTTAACCAAGCAAACAATCTGAAGTTATTACCCTTGTAGAATTGCTCATATAAAGTCCCTTTGTTCTTCCCACTTTTAGGCGTGTATTCTATGGAAATAAGTTCGTTGGGCTCATCGGTCATCTCTTTGTATTTTTCCATTACTCTTGGTCGTATAGAGCTTTGTGGCATTGCTGTCTGAAAACAAAGTGAGCCATATTTGTTATAAGCTTCTTCCTCGGATAATGATTTTTCCCTCATGATTGTAGAAATAGATTTTATTAGCGGGTTAACTCTTTTGTATATTTTTATCTCATCACCATCACCATCGATAGTAGTACCTAAAAACTCTTTCTGTCCAGGATCAACTAATACTGACGTGTACTTCCAACTAATCCCTTCCGTTCTCATTTTCTGTACTAACTCACTTATTGGAATATAATCATACAGATCATTAAAGACAGGAGCTGACGTAAAATCCTTGGCATATATGGTTAAATATTCAACATTCTTCTTAAGCCTTTTATCCTCTCCACCACCCGAAGCTCCAGCAATATTTTTAAATAGCAGTGAAACAGTGTTGATATAATTTTCCATTCCAAATATTTCATCAAGTAGGACTTTGAGATACGCTTGCTCTGAATCATCTGTTTGTACCACGATAAAACCTTCTGGTTTTAGTAACCGCTGAGCTAGTTCCAGTCTATTTTTAATAAACGTCAGCCAACTTGAATGATTAAACCGATCGTTGTAGCCAAAGCTATCGTTCCCCGTGTTGTATGGGTGTCGATAGGGATATAAAAAGAAAAACCATGAATATCAAGACAAAAGAACGATTGCCATAATCGTTCTTTTTTGTTTGTCGGGCATGCTATCAAGCCGAAGGGTTGCAAGAAACCCTCCCCACCTC
>LFRM01104260.1_pt1 | contig 24452 bp, 20 predicted proteins | sample 618341 | NCBI WGS metagenome assembly LFRM01 (sample SAMN03654438, study PRJNA283298) | anaerobic digester metagenome | isolation source: pool of bioreactors CSTR01a, CSTR02a, and CSTR03a thermophilic anaerobic... | place: Denmark: Kgs. Lyngby | collected 2014-05-21 | reverse complement strand
GCCTGAGCGCGCCCCTATGTGTGGTATTCCACACCATGCTTCAACCACTTACGTCACCCGCCTCATTGACAAGGGCTACAAAGTTGCCATTTGCGAGCAAGTGACCGATCCTGCGCTCAGCAAGGGACTTGTGGAGCGCCAAGTTGTCAGAATCATTACGCCGGGCACGATCGTTGATACTTCGATGCTTGACGAGAAGAGTGCGAATTACATCCTTTGCGTTGCTTTTTTGGGCAAGGGTGCTTCCTTGTCGTATGCGGATGTAAGCACAGGTGAACTCGTTGCGCACTATTTGCCAAGCAGCGAGCGCATGCTTCGCGATGAACTGATGCGCATTCGCCCTCATGAGATCGTTACCAATAGCATGGAGCTTCTTGCACCCTATTTATCAGAGGATCTAAGCAGATCCTCAGTACCTGACAGCGCATTTCAAAAACGGAATGCCCACAAGTGCATATTTGATCATTTCGGGGTGATGTCACTGGCATCGCTGGGACTTGAGGAAAATGACAAGCGCGCGATTTCTGTCGGCGCTCTTTTGCGTTATCTCAATGATACGCAGAAAAACTCCCTTGGGCATATTACGCAGCTAACCATATACCAAGGAACGGATACGATGTTCCTTGATCGCATGACAAGGCGAAATCTAGAATTGACAGAAAGCCTTCGCAGCGGAGAACGGAAGGGCTCATTGCTTTGGCTTCTTGATAAAACCAACACAGCCATGGGCGCGCGTTTGCTCCGTTCATGGGTGGAAAGCCCCATGCTAAGCCGCAGCCATATAGAGGCAAGGCTCGAAGCTGTTGAGGCATTCAAGGACGACTTCATGGTTTCAGCAGAGCTGGGCGATGCGCTTGAGCAAGTGGCGGATATGGAGCGTTTGCTTAGTAAGATCAGCTACAACAGCTTAACTGCAAGGGACTGCCTAGCATTGCTTCGCTCGCTTCGAAGCGTGAAGCCTGTACGCGATTTGCTGACTCATTTTGAAGCCTTGCCAATCAAGGCGCTGGCGCATACCCTTTCGCCTCTTGATACGCTTTGCGAACTGCTTGAAAACGCGATTAACCCCGATGCGCCCATCACCATGGGCGAGGGCGGTATCATTCGCGATGGATACAATACAGAGCTTGATGAATACCGTGATGCGACGACAAGCGGTAAACAATGGATTCTTGATATGGAAACAGCGGAGCGTCAGGCAACTGGTATCAAAAACCTAAAGATACAGTTTAACCGCGTTTTTGGTTTCTATATTGAAGTGACAAAGAGTTATCTGGGCTTGGTGCCGCTGCATTATATTCGCAGACAGACGCTGGCTAATAGTGAACGCTACATCACCCCTGAACTTCAGGAAATCGAGCGAAAGATCACAGGCGCGCAGCAGCTTGCGCTCGCGCTTGAGAGCAGGCTGTTTACTGAAGTGCGTGAAGAAATTGCAAGGGAGATCGCGGCCATTCAGCAAAACGCCCTAGCCCTTAAAACTTCCGATGCGTTGCTATCACTGGCTAAGGTCGCTCGTGAAAATGGCTATGTGAGACCAACAATGAATGAAACGGGTATCCTCCATATTGTTGAGGGAAGGCATCCAATTGTTGAAAAAACGGTGACAGATGCGCCTTTTGTCCCCAATGATGTGAATCTTGATACAGACGAAAATCGTATGCTCATCATCACCGGTCCCAATATGGCTGGTAAGAGCACCTATATGCGGCAGGTCGCGCTGATTACCGTGATGGCGCATATTGGCAGCTTTGTTCCCGCGGATCAAGCGGATATCAGCCTTTGTGATCGCATCTTTACGCGTATCGGCGCATCGGATGACTTGGCGGGCGGTCAGAGTACGTTCATGGTGGAAATGAGCGAAACCGCTGGCATCCTTCGAAGTGCTACCAATCAATCGCTCATCATATTGGACGAAATCGGACGCGGAACGAGTACATTTGACGGGCTGTCGATTGCATGGGCAGTGGTTGAATACCTGCTTGACAAGAAGAAAGTGGGCGCCAAAACGCTCTTTGCGACGCATTACCATGAGCTTAGCGAACTGGAAGGTCGATTTGAAGGTGTGAAGAACTATTGCATCTCGGTGAAAGAACATGGCGAAGATGTGATCTTCCTGCGCAAAATCAAGCCGGGCGGTGCTGACCGCAGCTATGGTGTGCATGTCGCTCGCTTAGCAGGGGTTCCCACCTCAGTTGTTGCGCGTGCCCACGAGATTCAGGCAAGGCTTGAAGTGAGCGATATCAACCAAGAGAGTATTTCATCCAACATTCTCGAAAACAAAAAGAAAAAAGACAAGCAGACTGATATGTTCCATCTCAAACAAGATGAACTGATTGAAGAACTGCAAAGTATTGATGTACTGTCAATCACACCGATGGAAGCACAGAGCATCCTGTTTAGGCTGCGAGAAAAGGCGAGATTGGTGTAAAGGAGGACAGAAATGGAAGTCATTAGAAAATTATCAACTGAGATTATTGGTCAGATTGCTGCGGGAGAAGTCGTTGAGAGACCGGCTGCAGCAATCAAAGAGCTAGTAGAAAACAGCATAGATGCGGGTGCTACGAACATTACAGTGGAGCTTCGCGATGGAGGCATCAACTATTTTCGCGTATCTGATAACGGACGCGGCATTGCGCCTGAGCAAATCAAAATGGCGTTTGAACGTCACGCTACCAGCAAACTTAAAAAAGTACAGGACTTGTACGATATCCATACCCTCGGATTTCGCGGAGAGGCGCTTGCGTCCATTGCTGCGGTTGCCAAGGTTACCTGCACCACTCGAACGGCTGATGGCGAATTCGGAACGCGCGCTAAGGTGGAAGCGGGGGAATTCACAGACATCAGGCAAGCTGCTTCGCCAGTCGGTACGAATCTCATTGTAGAGGATTTGTTTTTCAACACGCCTGTACGCCAGAAATTCCTAAAAAAGCCGGCGGTTGAAGCCTCTTTGGTCTCTGATTATATGCTGCGGCTTATTTTATCAAAACCCGAGATCGCATTTCGATTTGTCAGCCAAGGCAAGACGATCTATCACAGCATGGGCGATGGGAATATAGAGTCAGCTATTTTCTGCTTGTATGGCAAAGACGCTCTGAAGCAAATGAAAAAGGTGAAGGGTCATATGAACGGCATCCTTGTAGAAGGCTATGTCGGACTTGGAGACCTTACAAGGGGAAATCGTCAGCAGCAGTCGTTTTTTGTCAATGGTCGTTATTTCAAGAGCACCCTGCTGAGCAAAGCGCTTGAAAGCGGCTGCGAGGGACGCATGATGATTGGACGTTTTCCGATGTGCGCACTCTTTTTGGACATGTCCAATCAACTGGTTGATGTGAATGTCCACCCCAATAAGCTTGAAGTTCGATTCCAAAATGAATCAAATGTATATCAAGCCATTGAAACACTGGTAAGTGAAGCCATGCATCAAGAGAGCCTTGGTGCACGACTGATCGGCGTAAATGACCAACCGCCCATTGGCGTGGTACAAACCCAGAGCAGTAGCTTTCATATTGTTCCGCTTTATTCTGAGAAGCAAGAAACCCAGAACAAACCTGAAGCGGATATGCCAACGGTTTCAGATGGGTCGATAACGCAAGACATGAGCGAGGATCGGCAGCATCAGCATGAAGTGTCCTCTGAAAATATTCAGCACGAACTTGCTCGACTAAAGGCTGAGTTTGAGCCGATTGTCGTGCATATGAATCCAACGGCATCAAGCGGAAAACTCTCTGATTCTGCATCTTCGCCAATGAGCGCAAGGGTTTTATATGAGCACTTATCGAAAAGTGCATATGCACCAGCACCTGAAGCGACAGGCGCGGAGACCGCTGGGAATGACTCTGCACTGCCAGACATGGCTCAATATGCACAAGTTGACACTGCAACGGACGAAGAGCAAATTTCGCTTATTGATGCCGATACGCAAGCCGCATCACAGCTTGTGCTCAAGGGCATTGTATTTGACACCTATTGGATTTTTGAGCTGAATGATAAGCTGCTGCTGGTGGATCAACATGCAGCTCATGAACGTATATTGTATGATCAATTCATGGCACGATATGAAGGCACCTGCATTTCTCAGCAGCTGCTATCCCCGCAGTTGGTTCATTTGACAGCGCATGAAATGACAGTGGCCAAGGAGATGCTGCCGCTGCTGGCGGAAGCTGGGTTTACTGTGGAGGAATTTGATGAAACGAGCATTGCCATTCAAGCAATCCCCACATTGTTTGGAGAGAACGAAGAACCGAAAAAACTCTTTATCGATGCAATGGAAGAGCTGCAGGATTCGCGCGGTCAAATGACGAGCGAACGTATGCGAAAGCAAGTGGCCACCATGGCGTGCAAAAGAGCAATCAAGGGCGGCGATAAGCTCAACGAATTGCAGATCAATGCCTTTATGCAGGACATGCTCAAAAGCGAAGCTATGCCAACTTGCCCTCACGGGAGACCCATTATTACCGAAGTGACGCGCTATACACTGGAAAAGCGCTTTAAACGCATACAGTAAGGAGCACAGGATTTGACGAAGAGCGGAGTCATTGCGATTGTTGGCGCAACAGCAAGCGGTAAAAGCAGCCTTGCGCTGGTGCTGGCGGAGAAGCTGAATGCCGAAATCATTTGCATGGATTCGATGCAAATCTATCGCGGGATGGACATCGGCACGGCTAAGCCAACAATGGATGAACAAGCCCGTGTGCCGCATCATTTGCTTGATATCATTGACCCTATGGAGCCCTTTGCTGTAGCAGACTATGTGAGATATGCTGAACATGCGATAGCGGATGTGACCCAGCGCGGCCGCGTCCCTATGCTGGTAGGCGGCACAGGACTGTATTTGCAGGCACTGATGCATGGACTAGCGCTTGGCGGCGTGAAAAGCGACGAAGCGGTTCGCAGCAAGTTTGTTGATATTTCAAATGAACCTCAGGGCAACTTGCGCCTTTATTTCATGCTGGATGCAGTAGACCCAATCACAGCAAAGCGGCTTCATCCAAACGATGTTCGCCGTGTGATTCGGGCACTGGAAGTATTTGAACTAACAGGCATTCCGATGAGTGAGCAAAAACAAGACAAGCCTGATAAACCTTACGAAATATTCCCTATAGGTCTTTTGATGCCTCGTGAACTGCTTTTTGAACGGATCGCATTGCGCGTTCATCAGATGATGGCGGCGGGGCTGATTGCTGAGGTGGAGCAGCTCCTAAACTCTGGCATCTCTCCTGATGCGCAATCTATGCAAGGGATTGGCTACAAGGAAATGGTGCCAGTCATCAAAGGCGAGCAAACAACAGAGGAAGCTGCTGGTCAGCTGATTCTAAACACAAGGCATTTTGCCAAAAAGCAAGGCACATGGTTCCGCAAAGAAAAAGAAATCCATTGGATTGACGCGTTATCATCGACAAACGTCCATGAAGCAGCATCTGCAATCCAGTCATTTTTAACCACTGAAAGGGCGTAACACAATGAAAACGATTGTAAATGCAGCGGAGAAACGCTGTTTACCTATATTTGAGAAGATTGATGAAATCGCGCTGCACAATACGGAGCGGGTGCTTTCAGCTTTTCAGAAGCAGCGAGTAGCATCGCGCCACTTTGCTCCGACAACGGGGTATGGCTATGATGATGTGGGTCGTGATACGCTGGAGAGGATTTTTGCTGATTTGTTTGGTACACAAGCAGCCATTGTCCGTCCTCAGATCGTGTCAGGGACGCATGCGCTCTCCGTGTGCTTGTTTGGTATGCTGCGCCCAGGCGATCATTTGATTTATGCCACAGGTGCACCGTACGATACGCTGGAGGATGTCATAGGCGTGCGCGGCTGCCCTGAAGGGTCGCTCAAAGAAATGGGCGTGACGTACTCCGAGGTCGAACTAGACGAGAGCGGAAGCCTTGATCTAGATGCTATCAGAAAGGCAATTACCCCCAATACGCGCCTTGTGGCGGTGCAGCGCAGCTGTGGATATTGCGCACGCAGAAGCCTTATGCCAAGTGATTTTAAGCCGCTGAGTGATATGCTCCATAATGAATTTCCGCATGCCTATATGATGGTGGATAACTGCTATGGCGAATTCGTTTGCGAAAATGAACCCTCGCATTTCGCTGCTGATCTTTGCGTGGGCAGTTTGATCAAGAATCCGGGCGGCGGACTTGCCCCTACGGGCGGCTATATCGTTGGCTCGGAGGCGCTGATTGAACGGATCAGTTACAGATTGACCGCGCCTGGTATCGGCAGAGAAGTTGGCAGCTATGCGGGAAGCTATCAGCCGTTTTATCAGGGGCTTTTCATGGCACCCCATGTTGTGGCACAGGCCGTGAAGACGGCAATCCTTGCAGCAGCGATCTTTGATGGTCTTGGCATGAATACCATTCCGCGATTTGACGACGTTCGCAGCGATATCATTCAAGCGCTTGAACTGGGCGCACCTGAAAAGCTGATTGCATTTTGTCAGGGCATACAGATGGCATCGCCGATTGACAGCATGGCATTGCCAGAACCATGGGATATGCCTGGATATCAGCATCAGGTCATCATGGCGGCAGGTACGTTTGTCAGCGGGGCATCGATCGAACTCAGCGCAGATGCGCCTATGCGCGAGCCATATACCGTGTTCTTGCAGGGCGGCCTTACCTATAGCCATGGCAAGCTAGCCTTGATTCAAACGCTTGAGCATATGGCTAAAAAAGGTTGCCTCCAAACCCAATAACGACGAGAGCATCTTTGTTCTTTTCCCTTCCCATGCATCATAGTTTATGCGTAGGGGAGGGATTTTTTTGGAGCATCAAACGCAAGTGAGAAACATGAGGGTAAAGGATGAAAAGTCGCTGCTTAGTGAGCGCATTCAGACCAGTGCGACGCTCGTGGAGTATCCTAAGGAAAGCAGCTGGGGGAAACGATTGCTGCAAACGGATAAGCTCATTCGCAATTTTGCCGTGGTTGGGGGACTGCTACTAACGCTGGTTGCCATCAAGAACACAGGTCAGCCGCAAGCGCAGAGCGTGTTTTCAGCCATTCAAGAAAGCGCCGGAATGGAATGGGATGAAAGCCTAGGGAAACTTAGCTTTGTTGGGGGTTTCCTGCCGGAAGGCGTACAAGAGGTGTGGAGCGAAACGGAGAGCATTTCGGTTCTCGCGCCTATTGTTGGCGAAACGGTACATGCATGGAGTGAGCAAGAGCCATATGTAGAATACATGAGCACGGTTTCGGATGTTCGTGCGGTTGCAGACGGAGAAGTGATGAGCATTGCCCATGGACTTGACGAGGAGCAGATCATTCGTGTGCGCCATGTGAATGACACCGAGTCGATCTACGGAAATCTCTCGTCATGCTATTTGGAAGTGGGAGACACGGTATATGCCGGTGATATTATCGCTAGCGTTTTGCCTGATAAGCCGCTCGCATTTGAATATCGAAAAGACGGGCGCTCGATTAACCCTGATGGTCTGCTTATCCCTCAAAAAGAATGAACATGAAGACGAAAAAAAAGAATTTCCGAGTGAAAGTGCATCCGGCGGGGCTTATCATGCTAGCGGTTGCGTTCATCTTTAGTCCAAGCCATACGGTGCTTGCACTTGTGCTCGCATTGCTCCTGCATGAAGGGGCACATATGCTGATCATGCTGCTATTCGGCGTACAGGAATGCACGATTGAACTGACCCCTTTTGGCGGTATGGCAGACGTGAAAAGTTATGAGCGCCTTTCGTGCATGAAGCAAATTCTCATAGCAGCTGCTGGAGTCATCGTGAGCGGAGCAGCTGCTATGCTATGCTTGGTGTTTGCGCCAAGAACTTCTTTTTGGTATGCCTTCCTGAATGCGAATTTCTCACTCGCCTTCATCAATTGCTTGCCCGTTTGGCCGCTTGATGGGGCGCGGGTGATCATGGCAATTGCGATGATATTCGGGGTGCAAAAACCGATTCGCCGTATGATGCTCATCTTGGCGTATGTTTTGGGTGCTGCATTAATAGGGCTTGGGCTGTATGGTGCATGGCACGGATATATGAATTTCTCGCTTCTGCTGATTGGTCCTTATCTTTGCTATGCGGCGCATGAAAGTGCCATCGTTCAGAACTTAAGGCATGTTGAGCGCGCTAATGATGCAAGGGATAAACTAAGCAAGGGGGGGGTCATGCCTGTACGTGTTTTGGCAACATCCTCTGAACCTACTTCGCATGATTTGGTAGGCGTAATGCTTAAAATGCCGCCTCAGCAATTTCATCTGCTCTGCGTGGTTGACCAAAGCAATGGCCGAGTAGAAAAAGTGATTACGGAGCAAGAGATGGCAAAGCGAGTATTTTCATGAATAAAAAGTGTAACAAATATGAACAAAAGACTAAGTGACAAGATAGAAATGAATGGCAAGCCAAAAATACATAGTTGTATCAGCTTTATGCGATGAAAACAGGATTATAGAGTACAATTAATGCAAGCGTAGCTTGCGTTTTCGCATGAAATTTGCCATGATGTGGATATGAAAATTCATAGACATTTTAGAATTGATATGATATGATGATAAAGATTACGAAAGTATTACTAAATGACGGGAGGATGCTACTTCTTGTTAACAAAACACATGAAGAATATACGAAAGATAGCCATCACCTTGTTGTTAATCTCGGCATGCCTAATGCCAAGCTTCAACGCAGTTTTTGCAGCATCCATTGATGATGTACAGGTCATGTCAGCTCCTTTAACGAGAAAATCCAGCACAGCCAACGGGATGGTTCGAGTATATCTCTCATCCCTTGGAAGCCCTACAACGCTTGATCTAACGGCCGTTGGCAAGTACAGCATCAACGGCAATACAAATCAAACCATTTCCAGCGGCAGTAATCTGACTGTCAATTTTAGCACCTCAACAGGTGCAATCACATTGACTCATAATGGTATCAAAACCAATATGGGAACCTATTTTGCACTGCGCAGGCATAGCACAACAGGCAGCAACGGAATGAAAATCGCACAATCAAGGGAGAGCAGCAATCCATATCCGGGGGATATTTCTTTCCGCGCTGTCCAGCAGGGCGGCAGCTATAAGCTCTACACGGTTGTGCATATTTATATTGAGAACTATCTCTATGGTGTGCTTCCTTATGAAATGGGTAACTCTAGCAATATTGAAGCACTCAAGGCGCAAGCGGTTGCCGCTCGTACCTATACGGTCAATCGAATGCAGAGCAATGCGTCAGGTACTTATGATGTGGTGGATACCACAAGCGATCAGGTATATCGCGGTACGCCATCAGGCAATGCAAACTGCGTGGCAGCGGTAGACGGTACAAAGGGCATTGTGATCATGAATGGATCAAACTACACCGCTACTTATTATTCTGCGAGCAATGGCGGACAGATGGAGTCTATCAAGAGCATATGGGGCAGCACAGGGTATGATTATTTGGATGTGAAGGATGATCCTTTTGACTATGCCAATCCAAGCTCTGTTGTAAAGAAATCGACGGTATATGCTGATCTTAGCAGCAGTTCAAATAATTCCTCATTAATCAGCTTATTAAAGAGCAAAGTCGCTTCGCAGTTAGGCACATCAAGTGGAAACGTGACGCTCACAACCCTAAAAAGTGTGACGCCGCATACGCCTAAATACGCATCTCCAAGCAGACTATATACCAAAATGGATTTCACACTTGCCGCAAATGTCAATGGTGCGTCAAAAACCATTACGGTTACCTGCGATATCTTCAGCGAGCTTGAAAGCATGCTCTCCATGAGCATTCAATCATCCAAAAATGAGCTTTGGAGCGTACAAAAAAGCGGGACAAGCTATGTTTTGCAAGCAAGGCGCTACGGTCATGGTCTGGGCATGAGTCAGCGCGGTGCGATGTACATGGCAAAGCTCGGCTATACTTATGACCAGATTCTGGGGTTTTACTACACGGGATGTAAAAGAGTCCAGCAGAGCTTTACTAACACCATTTTGGACGATATGGGGTCTACGCAAACCACGGTGGAAGACCCAGCAAGTATTGACGATGATGACCAAGGCACATGCAAAGCAACGGTCAAGCTTGTCAAAGCAGATGCAACGCTTGCTATCCGCACGGAAAAGTCCACCTCTGCTGCCATAATCGGCACAGCAAGCAATGGTGCTATGCTAAATGTGCTATCCAATGACGGCACATGGTGTTTTGTGCAATACGGAAACCTCAAAGGGTATGTACCCAGCAATGCGCTGAGCATCACAGGCACTCCCTCCAATGAAGAAGGAAGCGCCGCAACCATTCTTGGATTTGTGACTGTTACAGCAAATGATTTTGTCAACCTGCGTTCCTCTGGCAGCATGAGCGGCAGCGTGGTGTCTACCGCACCTGCAAATGCAGTGCTCACAGTGTTTAGCAAGGATGGCTCTTGGGCGCATGTGCAGTATAATGCCACGGTCGCCTATGTGAACACCAATTATGTGTCAGCGATTACCTCTACATATCCATCCAACGTTGTTTCAACCGGTAATGCAAAAGCAACGGTGAAAACTGAGGATGGAACGGGTACGGTCAACATGCGCGGGTCGGCATCGACAAGCGGCAGCGTTGTAGCGGAAATTCCCCATGGAAGTGAAATCACGGTTTTGTCTGATGACGGTTCTTGGAGCTATATTAGCTATAATGGCATCAATGGCTATATGATCTCAGAATTCATACTGTATTCGGGCGAGAGCCTTGAAAACGAGAACCCGCAAGGCGGAAACGAAGGGGAGACGGGTGGATCAGATCCTACAGAGACAAACGAAACCGGAACTGTTATTTCATCAGGCGGCAGCTTACGCGTATCGCCAAGCGATGATGCGGAATTGATTGCACAGGTTCAGGGCGGAACCACGGTAACGGTTACTGAGCGCGTGGCGCCTTGGTGCGCTGTTACCTATGCAGATCAACAGGGGTACATGCTGCTTGCTGAACTCACTTTTGAAATGGAAAATGGCGGCGATGATGGAAACAACGGCAATCAGGGAGAGGCTGTTTCCAAAGCCGTTGTCACAACATCGAGTGGTTCGTTGAATATGAGAACGGAAGCCAAAGCAGGCAGTCAGATTATCACAACCATTCCGCGCGGCATGGAAATAGAGGTTACGCTCATCGGCTCCACTTGGTGCGGGGTTCGCTATGCAGGATATAATGGCTATGTCATGACATCCTTTCTGACCTTTACCCAAGGCGAAGGCGAAACAGGCAGCGGAGAAGGCGAAACAACAGCGATCGTGACCACAGAAAGTGGAACGCTTAATTTACGCATAGAACCAAGAGCGGGCAGTGCCATTCTGCGCACCATTCCACGCTTGGAAAGCATTGTTGTACATGACCGCGGAGCATTGTGGAGTCAGGTGACCTATGCAAATACAACGGGTTATGTGATGACTGTTTTCCTTACATTTAGCGATGAAAAACAGCCTGACCCTGAGGAACCCACAACGCCAGGTGATGGCGATGGCGAAACCGGCGAGGGAGACGGCACAAATGTTAATGATCCCGATGAGCCCATCACGCCTGATCCGGGCGATGATGAATCGACATACGCTACTGTGACGACGGCTTCAGGACCGCTGAATCTCAGAAGTGATCCGCTGCCGGGAAGCAGAGTGCTTGCACGCATTCCCAAGGGTACAACGATTTTAATCACGCAGCAGCACGCAGCGTGGAGCGAAACGACCTATGGCGGACAAACAGGCTATGTGATGAATTCATTCCTTACATTCAGGCAGGGAAAACCAGAAGAACTCACGGGCGATACGGCTGTGGTGACAACGGTATCCGGTTCGCTGAATCTGCGAATGGAACCATCAACAGCTTCTGGTGTGCTAAAGATGATACCGCAGCATGCAACAATCAGCGTGCAGCAGCGCGGCTCAACATGGTGCTATATTGCCTATGAAGATGTATTTGGTTATGTAATGACAGAGTTTTTGACGTTTAATAATGCACAGGTTGAAACCGAAACAAGCGGTGAATCGAATACTGAGGACGGCAAAGCGGAAGAAAGCACAGCTGTGCAAATGGCATATGTCCAAACTGCTTCGGGCGGACTCAATCTAAGAATTTCGCCCAATGGTCGGGTTGTGCAAAGCCTTCCGCGTGAATCCTCCGTAATCGTGATCAGCTATGGCGATTCATGGTGCGAGGTGCAGGCAGGCCAAATCACAGGCTATGTGATGACTCAGTATTTACGATTTGAAACCGCTACTAACCAAAAGCAAGAAACGGATGCAGATCAATCATCCGAAGGAACAACAGGCGAGAATGACGATGCGGCGACTGAGTCAGAGACAGACGACGGAAGCAACGAAAAGATTGATGAAGGTGAAAGTACCGCGGCAACTGCTTGGGTTGTCACATCATCAGGACCGCTCAATCTTCGTTCAGAGGCTTCCAGTGATGCAGGGGTGCTTGTGAGCATACCGCGCCATGACAGCGTTAGTGTCATTCAATCAGGCGCTGTATGGAGCTATGTTTCCTATCATGAGGTGCTTGGCCACGTGATGTCGGAATACCTAAGCAGCGAGAAACCCAGTGAAGCAGCTCAGCAGCCCGCAGCAAATATAGACGATGATCAGAACTCAGGTGTTGAGCCTTCCGTTGATCAAGGGAAAACAGAAATAGATGACGGCACAGATCAAGAAGACGATCAAAATCAAGAACCTACCTCATTGCCCGAATTGATTCTTGACAGCACAATGTGCGAGGTGGATACAGAGACATTTGCGATTGTTATGCCACCGGAAGGCGAACTGAAGATTGATGCATGGAATCAATGCAAAGAGGATAGCGAGAAGGTCTTGTCACTTACTTTGGGAGATGGCGTAGAGGTTCTCATGCATGGCGAAGAGTGGTGCATGATTGAATTCATGGGTGAGCAAGGTTATTGCTTGCTTAAATACCTAAGCATATAAGGATGTATGATGAAAATACAGCTAAAAGAGAACGAACGAATTGACGACCTGCAAAGAAATGGACTCAGCATTATCCAAAATGATCAAGCGTTTCGCTTTGGCATGGACGCGGTGCTGCTTGCGGATTTTACGCGCGTGAATCCACGAGACAAAATTGCGGATATGGGAACAGGAACAGGTATACTGCCGCTTCTCCTAAGCCAAAAGGAAGAAACCGCTGCATTCCATGCCTTTGAGATTCAACAGGAAATGGCGGAAATGGCGAGTCGGTCAATGATAATGAATGAACTAGAAAAGCGCATATCCGTTCACGCAACGGATATGCGCCAAGCGACAACGGTGATCGCGCGCGAAAGCATGGATGCAGTGGTATGCAACCCACCCTATGGGAAACACGGCGCAGCGCTTAAGAGCGAGACACAAACGGTTTCCATTGCGAGGCATGAGGATGAGTGTCAGCTCGGTGATATCATCAAGTCCTGCGCAGCGGTGCTCCGCAATCGCGGCAGGCTTAGCATGGTATTTCCTGCGCAGCGTATGCTTGAACTGCTGGACACACTGAGAAGCAGCAGGCTTGAACCCAAGCGCATTCGGATGGTTTGTGCAAAGGTAGATCGTGCGCCATATTTAGTACTTGTGGAAGCGATGAAGAATGCACGTCCGGCGCTTCTTTGGATGCCTCCGCTGGTGGTATATCATGCGGACGGAAGCGAAACGGACGAGATTCATCGGATTTATCACCGCGCCTGAGGCTTGAGGCGTTCGCGGCGCCAGATGATCAAAATCCCAACATTCCAAAGAATTGTTGCGGTTTGCCCAATGCCTTGTGCATATACAACGCCGCTTAATCGGAGGGCAGGGTTAGCCGTTAGCACATAAGTGAAAATCAGCGTAACCGTTGATATGATAAGTGCTCCAATCATGGAGCGCTTTTGCTGTCCAAGAGCGCTGATGATTCCGCCTGTTACGTGACTGAAAGCAAAGAGTGCGGTAAGCGGTGCAGCAAGGCGAAACAGATCAGCTAGCTCTGCCATGCGGTAAATCCGATTGGCAAGAAAAGAAGCAGCTAGGTATACCGCACCAGAACTGAGCAATGCTACGGGCAAAGCGGAAGCTACACAGAGGATAAGCAATCTTTTGAGCTCATGCAAATGATCCTCTGCCTTGGCAATGCGCGGTATGGCAACCATGGATAAGGCACTTGTGAAAATACAGGGCAGCATCAAAATAGGCATGACCATACCATTGAGCATGCCAAGCCTTGCGGTTGATTCGGCGGCTGATAGCCCTGAATACTGAAGGCGCATGGGGATCATGATGGCGGTAAGCGAACGAAGTAAGGTTTGCACAAGCCGACTCAATGTGGTTGGTGCGGCAAGCCTGAGAATGGGTTTTCGCCACTGATCAATAGAAGGCAGCTTAAACGATGGGATGCGGATGACAGAAATGACAAAGATCAATCCGATAATTTCGGAAACCATTGTTGCTGCAACAGGGACGGCAGCCATCCATGGTGCAGTGAGTTTAGGCAATAAATATAGCAAACAAACCGTAAACACAAAGCGCCCGATCTGCTCGATCAATTCCGAGAGTGCGGGCACACGGCTCCACTCCATCCCATAGCAGTATCCGTTAAAGGATGCAGAATACCCGAGGATGAGGATGCAGGGTGCGGTAAACCAAAGCGACGGCAAAACGCGCACATCGCCCATAACCTGAGCAATCCACGGTGACAGGATAAGCAGCAATGGAATGAGCACAGCGGAAGCGATGCGAACCATTGATATGCCTGCAAGGAGCGGCTTTTGCTTGTCTTGCGGTTTGGCGCGTGCGGTGATTCGGCTAATAGCGATGGGGAGTCCCGATGTAAGCGGCGTAATTGCCAGCATATGCACGCCCTGTGCCAGCTCCGCTATGCCCATGATTTCAGCGCCTACCAGACGCGAGAGCAGTACACGTAAAACAAGCCCCAATGCACGAACCAAGGCATTGATGGCTGTCAAAAATATGGTTTGTCTTTTTGCACCTGTTTTCATACCCTCGCCTCCACAAGAAATGCTATGTGGAGTGGAGGGAGTACATGACAAAGGGTTGTAAAAAAGATGCGAGAAATGTATAATGCACGCAGGTGCAAAGGAGGATGACAGATGGATAAATGGGATATTCGCTTTATGAAAATGGCGTATTTGATTTCCGAATGGACAAGTTGCTACATGGAAGGCAGAAGCATAGGCGCTGTGATCGTGAAGGACAAGCGCATTATGACAACAGGCTATAATGGCGCTCCCGCAGGTGTGAAAACATGCAAAGAACGCGGCGAGTGTATGAGGCGCAGGCTGAACATTGAATCGGGCACACATGCGGAACTCTGCTATGCAATTCATGCAGAGCAAAATGCAATCATTCAGGCAGCAAAATTAGGCATATCAATCGATGGTGCTACGCTTTATTGTACACATCAGCCTTGCTCGGTGTGTGCAAAGATGATTGTAAACGTAGGCATCAAACGAGTGGTATACCAGCAGGGTTATCCTGATCCATTTTCTTTGGAGTTTTTTCAAGAAGCAGGCGTATCGCTTGAGCAATTCATCGAAGTGTTGGATTAAACGGTTTATTTCTTTTCGTCACCAACGCAGCGCCCGCGCAGACGGTTGATGGTGCGTTCCAGCGCGTTTTTACTGTTGCCCCAGGGTTTATCTTGGTTGCGATAATCAAATTTAAGCGTAAACCATTCAAGGTCTTTTTCATCTTGAACAAGGTTCTCTTTGAGAAGCGACAGAAGCGAAGCCGCAAAGGCACTCTGTTGCTTTTCGTTTAAATGCTTCTTAGCATGGGTTAGCAGCATAGCGGCATGAGGCATACAAACGCCGTTTGAACCATCCCACTTTTTGAGAAATGCCTTGTCGTTTTTCCATAGATGTAAAAATGTATAGGTATAGCGCAGCATATGCTGATCGATGTTTTCGCAAATCACGCAAGTGTTGCTGAGTCCATCAAGTGCATTGATCAGCGGATCAAGATCGCCGCCCTTTGCAGAAAACAGACCGCGTTTTTCATTTGCAGGCAGAAGCTTATCAAGCTTGTCCAGTTTTTTGATGAGCTCTTTGCTATGAGAGTCAACCATGAGTGCATGTCCCAGACGATTTTGCATCATAAATAGCTGCTTGTGATGCGTTTGGCACATGCCCCGCTCATTGACCTGGATGCGTACACTGGGTTCCATAACGCTGCCGCCTAGGCTTCTGTCAATTTCGGACAGTTCGCATTTTTGATACAATGCGCACAGTGGGCAGCAATCTTCCTTTTCCATTGCTTCCCAAACCGGAATGGTATCGAGATGATATTGCATAATTGCCCTCCGTAAAGTATAATAGATAAATATATGGTAGCAGAACGCTAAGCAAAGCGCAACCTTTCATATTTGATTTCTTTTCCGCATATCGTGCTTTGACATGGTATGCAGGAGGGAAAAATATGCAGGACAATAAGCGCGTATATCCAAGTAATAGCTTCCCGAAAAAATGGCTTAGCTATTTACTTTTGTTCTTATCAGCGGTGGTTTTATTTTCCGGGATTGTATGGAATGGCAATGATGGCGATGTTGATATCAGTCTTGCCGCAACACCTACGCCGATCCCAACGAATGAGGTTTTTGATGAAACCGTTCAAAGCCGAGACATTGCATTGCCATCGAGTACATGGTATGCGCTCCAGCTTGGCGTGTTTGAAAATGAAGAAGCTGCTAAGCAGCTAGCTGATCAATTCATTCAGCGCGGCGCTGCGGGCTATGTGTGGCATGATGGACGCTACCGCATGCTTGCTGCCGTATATCCAACGAAGGAAGATGCGCAATACGTGCGTTTGCAGCTTAGCGAGCAGCATACCATTGATTCATACTTGTATCAAATTGAGTTGCCTGCGCTTGCGATTCGCCTTCGCGGCATGAAGGGACAACTGGACATCCTTGAGGCAGCATTTGCGCATGCAAATGACCTTGTCGTGCAATTGCAGAGCATAGGCGTGATCATGGATAGGCAGGAGCGGAGCAATGCAGAGGTTCTTGAACTCTTGCAGAATCTTCGCGGCCAGATGAACGTAGTGTCGCTTCGCTTGCAGCAGAGATTCACGTCCCCAAGGCATCAGACTGTGGATGGACTCATCGCGTGCTTCACTCAATACTCGGGATTTTGCGACACATTAAGTGCGAATACAAGCGCTGTTACACTGGCGCGTGAACTAAAAAGCCAAACATTTACGACACTTCAATTGATAAAGGATATTTACGACCAACTCAGTAATACATAGGAGGTTTATTATATGACCATAAAGGAACTACTTCCAGTCATTAATGCTAGGGTGCTTTGCGGGGATGATCGGCTTGACCAGGAGGTCAACAGCGCTTGCGGCAGCGACTTGATGAGCGATGTGCTGGCCTTTGTTAAGGACAAGACGGTTCTGATTACTGGGCTGACCAATGTGCATGTGATGAGAACGGCGGAAATGCTGGACATTCATTGCGTCATCTTTGCTCGTGGTAAAGTCCCTCAAGAAGAAATTTTAGAGGAAGCGCGTGAACTGGATATTGTTGTGCTAACGACAGAATATACCACGTTTACGACATGCGGAATGCTATACGAAGCGGGGATTCGCGGAACAAATGAACGTAGCGGCGCATGAGCGCGTGAAAGAGGAATACAATGCAAGAAAATATATTTGTTGATACGTATGATGTACAATCGGGAGAGTTTCAAACGGCTGGCGATGCATCGGGCAGTATTAAGCGAAAGCTTAAGCAGATCGGCGTTGATAGCACAGTGCTCAGAAGAATTGCCGTGGCAAGCTATGAAGCTGAGCTGAACCTCATCATCCATAGCATGGGCGGACGACTCACGATTCAAATGAATCCAGAAAGAATTACGCTGATCTCAAAGGACGTAGGCCCCGGCATAGCGGATCTTAGCAAAGCAATGTGCGAAGGCTTTTCTACGGCAAGCGAGGAAGCTCGCGATTTGGGATTTGGCGCAGGTATGGGATTGCCAAATATGAAACGCAATGCGGATGGATTTGACATCAGCAGCGAAGTGAATGTGGGAACGCAGATCAAAATGGAGTTTCGGCTTCAATGATGATATCCATTCCCATATGGAGGTCTTAACTAATGAACAAGAGAAGATTCCATTCTGTAAGACTGGACAAAGACAAATGTAAAGGTTGCACCAACTGCTTGAAGCGCTGCCCAACGGAGGCTATTCGCGTTCGCGGCGGACGTGCACATATCATCGATGAACGATGCATCGACTGCGGCGAATGTATACGCGTATGTGATTATCATGCGAAGTATGCGCAAACCGATCCGCTTGCGAGCATCAATCGCTTCAAGTACAAAATTGCACTTCCCGCGCCATCGTTATATGGACAGTTTAAGCATTTGATCAGCGCCTCGCAGGTGCTTGAAGGATTGCTTAAAATGGGCTTTGACGATGTGTTTGAAGTGGCAGAAGGTGCAGATATTGTCACACGTGCTATTCGCGAGAGAATGCGCAGCATACCCAAAGATCGCTATCCAGTGATTTCTTCGGCTTGCCCTGCCATCGTTCGCCTGATTCGGGTGCGTTTTCCTGAACTGATACCGCATATCATTGACGTGCGTCAGCCGATGGAAGTTGCGGCAATGGTGGCAAAGCGCGAATTCTGCAAAAAGAATGATGTTCCGCAAGAAGAGGTCGGCTGTTTCTTTATTACGCCATGCGCAGCAAAGATGACGGCAATCAGAACCCCGATCGGACATGAAACATCGGCTGTTGACGGCGCGATTTCGATGCTTGAGATCTACGGCTTGCTCGCAAGTCAAATTAAGAACCTGCCCATCGATACGCACCTTGCACGCGCTACATCGTTTGGCGTGGGCTGGGCAAACAGCGGGGGCGAGGTACGGGCAGTTGCGCCAGAGCATAGCATGGCGGTTGACGGAATTGAAAATGTCATTCGTGTTCTTGAAGAAATTGAGAACAATAAGCTTCAGGATCTTGTGTTCTTTGAAGGTGCGGCATGCACGGGCGGTTGTGTCGGCGGTCCGCTGACCTTTGAAAACAGCTATGTTGCACGCGGCACGGTTCGTGCGTTGATGCGCGGGTGTGACATTGTGCATCCTGACGAGAAGGTCAATGCATCGTATTTGACCAAGTATCAGCTCATGACGGACAAGCAGATTTCGCCTAACAGCGTCATGCGGCTTGATGATGATATTGTGGAAGCCATGCGTAAGCTTGAGCAGATGGAAGAAATCGTGAAAAGCCTGCCGGGCTATGACTGCGGAAGCTGCGGCAGTCCAACGTGCAGAACATTTGCAGAGGATATCGTACGCGGTTACTGCAATAAAATGGACTGCATCCACGTACTCAAGGAGCAACTGCAAATCATGGCGCAACGAATGGTTGAACTAGCCAAAACCACAAGAGAGTAGGGAATCGATATGAAAGTAAGCGACTTGATGGCACTTCTTGATGCCACAAACCTTGTTGAAGGCGCCAATATGGATGCGGAGATCAGCTGCGGGTATTCCTGCGATTTGCTAAGCTGGGTGCTTGCGCACGGAAAACTAGGCATGGCTTGGTGTACGGTGCAATCACATGTGAATGTGATCGCTGTATCTGTACTCATGGAAATGGCATGCGTGATTTTGGTGGAAGGCGTAGAGCCTGAACCAGCGTCTCTCAAGAAAGCGATTGATGAAGAACTGCCCATCCTTTCAACCAAGAAAACAGCGTATGAAATTTGCGGGCTCATGAATAAGGCGGGCATAATGCCACCTGTGGAGTAAAAGTGAAAGTCTATTGTGATTTACATATTCATACTTGCTTGTCTCCGTGTGCCGATGATGATGTGACACCATGGAATGCTGTGGGCATGTGCAAGATCAAGGGGCTTGATGTCATTGCGATCACTGATCATAACAGCGCACTCAACGTGCGGGACGCTATGGCAGCAGGCAATGAATACGGAGTAGCGGTGATTGCCGGTATGGAAATTACCAGCAAAGAAGAAGCGCATATATTGGCTTATTTTGAACAGCTGAACGATGCGCTTGCAGCTAGTGATGATGTCTATGCCCATCTGGCTGATGTCAAAAACAACCCGCAGTTGTTTGGCAATCAATTGATCATGCAAAACGGCGATGAGTTTGCAGGCGTGGTGGACAAGCTATTGATCACTTCGACGGATTTATCGGTGGATGAAGTATGTGAACTGATAGCGCGGCATCATGGGATAGCCGTTCCTGCTCATATCAATCGGGGCGGCAATGGCATGATTGGTGCACTGGGCTTAATGCCGTTCTTGCCTGAGTATCCTGTTGTGGAGATTGTCAAGCATCTGCCGTGTCCAGACTATGCAATAAAAGGCAGATTTCTGCTTCAATCAAGCGATGCACATCGCTTGGAGGACATCCAAGAGCAGGTCTTTGCGCTTGAGGTGGATGAGCCGACTGCTAAGGGTGTATTTGATGCACTCAAAGCGAAAATGAATGTTTGACGCTGATTGCATTATCAAGTATAATGCAATCGACAAATGAATAGCTGGTGTATCTGCGTGGAAACACGCGATGAAAGAAGAACTTTCGTCATGGGAATCGGATGTGATTTTCGAACTATCCCAGTAACCGTGAAGCGGACGAACGAGCAAAGGGAAGGCACGGGCATAAAGCCCTACCGCTATTTCCAGACCACTGCAGGAATTCTTGCGGGAAGGTGCTCAAGTAGGATGAAGCCAAGTCGGGAGACCTGTTTACACCATTCACCCTGGGGATGGGACCTGCTATTAAACCTCATAAACAAGGTTAATTAGTCGTGCTCGCCTTTATGGTGGGCGCGACTTTGCGTTTCCCTCGCGATTTCATTTGCAAATCAAACTATTGGAGGAGAACGAAATGAACAAAAGACTTGGACTTGTCCTTTGCATGGTAATGCTGCTGATGATCGCCTGCATGCCTGCGCTTTCGGAGGGCGGAATCCGGCTGGTGGACATGGAAGGGCGTACGGTATTGCTTGAAGCCGCTGCGACAAAAGTCATTGCACTCAATCCTGCTGATTGCGAAATCGTCTATGCGATTGGCGCAGAGGATTCGCTGGTTGGCAGAGGCGAATACTGCAACTATCCTGAGGCGGTTTACGAACTTCCTTCGGTCAACAGCGGTACAGAAATGAATGTTGAGCAGATTCTTGCACTTGAGCCCCAGATCATCATCATGAGCAAGATGGCGCAGACCACAGATCAGGTTGATGCTCTGGAAAATGCAGGTGTTCGCGTTGTGATTTCAGATGCGCAAAGCATCGAGGAAACATATACCGCGATTGAAATGATCGGTGCATTGCTTGGTAAAACCCAAGAAGCAGAGACGCTAGTCAGTGATATGAAGGACGGGTTTGCGGGCGTTTCAGCAGCGGCTACAGCGCTTGATAAGACCGTTTACTTTGAAGTATCTCCGCTGCAATGGGGACTATGGACATCTGGTGGCGATACCTTTATGGATGAGCTGGCGCAAATTTGCGGACTTACCAATGCGTTTGCAGATGTGCAGGGATGGGCCGAGGTTTCGCAGGAGCAAGTGATCCAGCGCAATCCCGACTTTATCCTAACCACCACCGGCTACTATGGTGAAGGTCCATTGCCCGCTGATGAAATCATGAGCCGCGATGGATGGGAAGGCATGGATGCAGTGGAAAACGGTGCGGTATATGCCATCGACAGCGATAGCGTATCCCGCCCAGGACCGCGTCTGGTAGATGCAGCCTATGAGATCATGGAATTTGTAACTACATTTGATACGCAGGCAGATGCTGCTTGATAGGATGAATCATGAAAGTAAAAGCTGAATCGTTTCATATCTATGAATACATACTCTTTTCAGTTCTTACAGCGGCCACGCTTTGCCTGTGCGTTTGCATGGGCAGCGTGGCTATTCCTGTAACTGATACGATTAGGGCAATTTGGAATAGCATTTGGAAGCTGCCAATACCTGACGGTGTTTCGGCGCCCATTATCATGTCTGTCAGGCTTCCGCGTGTAATTGCAGTGGCGCTGACGGGGGCATCCCTTTCGTTATGCGGCGCAAGTATGCAAGGGCTTCTTCGCAATCCGCTTGCAGACGGCTCAACGCTTGGCGTGAGCTCGGGTGCATCGCTTGGCGCTGTATTTGCCATCCTTTTTAATATCAACTTTCCAGCGCTTCCGTTTGCAGGGACTATGATCATGGCGACCCTTTTCGCCTTTGGTTCACTAGCACTAATTTTGTCGGTATCCTATGCAGCGGATCGATTGCTGAGTACACATACGATCATCCTAATGGGTATCGTATTTAGTATGTTTGCTAGCAGCTTATTGAATTTATTGATTGCTTTCTCAGGTGAAAAGCTCAAATCCATTACATTTTGGACGATGGGCTCACTTGCTGGAAGCGGTTATGAAAATGACTTGGTATTACTATCTGCGCTCGTACTTTGTGGGGGCGTTCTTCTGTTTCACGCAAGGGAGCTGAATGCGTTTTCTCTGGGCGAGAATGCAGCGAAGCATATCGGGGTGAACGTGAAGCGGGTGAAACTAACGGTGATGATCGCTGTTTCTGTCCTGATTGGTGTATGCGTATCCGTTGGCGGCTCGATTGGCTTTGTGGGACTCACCATTCCTCATATAGCGCGCATCCTTGTTGGCGCAAACCACAAACGATTACTGCCGGCTTCTATGTTCTTGGGTGCTATCTTTCTCATGCTGGCTGATCTTTTGGCACGAACCATTTTAAACCCGATTGAACTTCCCATTGGTGTGGTGACATCCTTGGTGGGTGCGGTGGTTTTTGTACTTGTATTCTTTCGGTCACGTAAGAAAAGGGGGAGCGCATGCTAGATGTTAAGAACGTGAATGTCCGTTATGAGAACAATCTGGTGGTAGACGATGTTTCCTTTCATCTTCAAGCGGGAGACTGGTTGATGCTTGTTGGGGCAAATGGCGCAGGAAAATCGTCGCTCTTATCAGCAATTGCCCAATCCACGCCATATACAGGCGAGATTAAGCTTGGGGAGATCGATGCAAAATCATATCGGGCAAAGGAATTTGCCAAGCGAGTGGGTGTGCTGTCGCAGGTGAATCATGTGGAATATGATTATTCGGCGCAGGAAGTGATTGGCTTAGGGCGCTACGCGCACAGCTCAGGTGTCTTCTCTTCCTTGGATATGGATGGCGATAGGGCAGTCACGGATGCGATCCGTGCAACGGGACTTGAACAATTAAAGGATAAAAGCGTGCTGACTCTTTCAGGCGGCGAATTGCAGCGCGTATTTCTGGCGCAGGTATTTGCGCAAGAGCCTGAATTGCTGCTGCTGGATGAGCCTGCAAATCACTTGGATTTACTATATCAAAAGCAATTATTTTCAACCCTCTCAGCATGGCTTGCGCAGGGGAATCGTTCGATTATATCTGTGGTGCATGATTTGAGCCTTGCGATGAAATATGGAACGCATGTACTGTTGCTTCATGATGGGAAGAACGTCGCTTACGGGTATCCCAAGGATGCCTTGCAGCGTGATCACCTTCAAATGGCGTACGGAATGGACGTCAAAAAATGGATGATAGAGCTGCTTGACGGCTGGCGATGATATATTATTTTTATATGGCTGTAAATTGAATAATCTACCATAAGGCTTTGTAAACATTGATTTGAAAGGCTTGATTCGTATGGATTTAGTTTGGATAATTATTTTTTTGTCAATTTTTTTGTAAATGGGATGCAATTCGAGCTGTTATATGATAATATATATACGTTGCGCATATCGTTAGAGGGTGGCGCGACTTGATTCGTATCACAAATGGAGGAGGTCTTAGGCTGCCATGTCCAATCATAACGAAGATCATGAAAAGTATGAAAAGCTGGCGGAAGTAATGCAGGCGCATAAGGAACAAAAGGGTGCCTTAATGCCTGTACTTCAGGAAGCACAAGGAATTTTTGGCTGTGTTCCCATGGATGTTCAGAAGATCATTGCTGAGGGTATGGGTGTTACGCTAAGTGAAGTTTATGGCGTAGCAACATTCTATTCACAATTCTCATTGGAGCCCAAAGGCGAGTTTGTCTGCGGTGTTTGCATGGGTACTGCTTGCTATGTTAAGGGCGCTCAAAAGGTGCTTGACAAGCTATGCGAGGAGCTGACAATTAATGTTGGCCAGACAACGGAAGATCGTCGCTTTACCATTCAAGGAACGCGCTGCCTAGGCGCTTGCGGTCTTGCACCGGTTATGATGATCAACGACGATGTCTACGGGCGCTTGACTCCCGACGAGATTCCGACAATCATAGCGAAATATAAGGTGTCATAATATGATGCGCGACCTTAGTATGCATGTTTTGGATATTGCTCAAAACAGCATCAAAGCAAATGCAAATCTGGTCATTGTTACTTTTGATATAGCCAACAATCGATTTTTGTCATTTGAGGTCAAGGATGATGGATGCGGTATGTCCCCTGAGCTGCTTGCGCAGGTAACCGACCCTTTCACAACCACGCGCACTACACG
>LFRM01304955.1_pt1 | contig 24548 bp, 19 predicted proteins | sample 618341 | NCBI WGS metagenome assembly LFRM01 (sample SAMN03654438, study PRJNA283298) | anaerobic digester metagenome | isolation source: pool of bioreactors CSTR01a, CSTR02a, and CSTR03a thermophilic anaerobic... | place: Denmark: Kgs. Lyngby | collected 2014-05-21 | reverse complement strand
GCAAAACCAAAGTGCTGATGGTCTACCACCGGATTTACGATTCCTGGTCCTGGACGGGGGGGCATGCGGACGGGGAGGGCGATTTGCTTGCGGTTGCGCTCAGGGAAGCGCGGGAAGAAACCGGCTGCACCAAAATCAAACCTCTGTCCGAGGAGATTTATTCCCTCGAATGCCTGACCGTGAACGGTCATCAAAAAAACGGGGAATATGTCCCGTCCCATCTGCATCTGAATGTCACCTTTCTGATGGAAGCAGATGAGGAAGAAACTCTTGTTCCGAAGGCTGACGAAAACTTGGCCGTCCGTTGGTTCACGCTCGCAGAAGCGGTTTCCATGCCTTCGGAAAGGTGGATGGCTGAAAACATTTATGCGAAGTTAAACGCGAAACTGAGGGATATTTAGGGGGAAATATGCTGTATTATCGGGGCCAATCCAAAAGATTCACGCCCAATCCGGCAACGGGCAATGATTTGACGCCTTCGCTCTTCCGGGGAAGACAGGAGTTATCGCTGGTCCGCGAGGCCGAGTATTACAGGAAACTTTTCAAATACCTGAAGGATGCCTTGAATCTCGGGAAAGCTCCCGACCACCTCGCCCTCGGAAAACTCCAGCATTACTCCGTTCCCACGCGCCTGCTCGACATCACGTCCTCCAGGGAAGTCGCCCTCTATTTTGCCTGCAACGACCATTTCGGCGAGGACGGTTATGTCTATCAGTTCGATGGCAACGAGTTCTATGATCTGAAATCTGAGGCCGCCAAAGCGGTGACGAGAAAAATCACCACGCTGATGCGCGCCGATGAATTTCTGAAAAACAGAACCGATCTGCAGGGTTTCTTCCAAAAGGAAGAAAAAGTGAAACGCATCAATCCCGCGAGCATCTCCAAAGCCGTCATCCTGAATTATGCGCTGATTTTCAAAGAGGAAAGCATCAAAAACATCCGCTACGAAAGGCAGAACGGAAGTTTCATTTTATTCGGAAACAAAACCGAGGAAAAGGACGGCTCCCTCTTCCTGGTCGACGGAGTCAATTTCGAAGCGCTGAAGAATCTGCAGGCGGAAAGAATTAAGGCGGGAAACAAACTATCCGAGTTGGAAAGGCTCGCAACGGAAGAGGGGTTGCACTTCGTTTATTTCTTCCCCGATGAGAGCGCGAGCCTGAGGTTGGTTTCAAAATACCACGAGATGTTTTCGCTTGCGGATGAAAAAGCGGGATCGGAAGCTTTAAAGGATTTCATCCGCGAAAGTTTCCCGACCGATGAAGGCGAAACATCGGAATACAGCGCCTTCAAATACCATCTCCTCGAGAACGCTACCAAAATCCAAACCGCAGCCAGCAGGAATCCGAATGTTTTTTATTTCCTTTTTCAGGAACTTCGCTCTTTCTTCATCTTTTCCAGAAACAGGAAGAGAGCTTTGCTTGGGGCGCGGGAAGTCATGAATAAAATTTTAATGGCCGCATAAAAAAACTGTAATCCGGGCGGATTACAGTTTTTTTTTCATTTGCGTTTCCGATTGGCGTTTTTTCTCAAGTCATCGTCCGATTCCAGGTTCCTGCGCTCGAGATCGCGCCCGAATTCAAGATTTCTGTTGCGGTCCAAATCGCGTCCGAAATCCAGATTTCTGTTGCGGTCAAATTCGCGCCCTGTTTCCCAATTGCAGTTGTCGCGCTCGTCCGCAAACTCCAAATTGCGGTTTTTGTCCCGCAAATCTTCATCGCGCCCGAATTCCAGATTTTTGCGATTCCTTTTCCTGTCCATAGTTACCTCCTTTATGTATTTTCGTAATCGGGGTTTTCATGTCTCAACAACGCTTCAGCATTTCCGACCTCTTTCAGAAGCATCTCATGGGGCGGGCTGTCGGGGCGCTGCCAACCCTTGTCCGCGCCCAATTTTACAAGCGCGGAGTGAAAGTCGAGCGTGCGGTTGAGTTGCTCGGTGAAATAAGCCCGCAAATCCGGGGCCGTGGAAACCAGCGCGGCGGTCAGATAGGCTTTCGCGTTCTTTTTTGCGTTTTCCAATAGATAATTGTATATGAGCCGGTCATTGATGTCGGTTCCCATTTGTACAAGCTTGCCGAGGACTCCCATCAGCTCTCACCGCCTTCGTTGACAATCTTTAATAAGTTTGTGATTCTTGCTTCCAATTCCACGATTTCAGAATCCAAAAGTTTTTTCAGATCGACGTCATCAAGAATCGGCTTGATCGCGCGCCCGAAAGCAAGACACAAAGCTTCGATTTTTAAAATTCCGGAAATGGCAATCGTTTCCGGTTCTGTAAATTTTCTCATCATTACCTCCGTTCATTTATATATTTTTTCATCATCCTGTTTTAATATTAATGGTAAAAATTTAAATTGCTTTCAAAATCCGCCAGATTCGGCAGTTCTTTTATGCTATAAAGTTCAAAAAGAATTCGGAGGCAGCAATGAAAAAAAGCATCTTCATTTTTCTTGTTTTGTTTTTATTTTTTTTGAACGGATGCAAAAGCGAGGAAGGGCTCCCGCCCACTTTCCAGGGTCTGGTCATTTCCGGAGTTGCGGATCCAGATGCCGCGCCCGGCAAACAAACAAAGCCTGAGTCCCCTGCCTGGGAAGCGATTGAAGAAGCCATCGCTTCCGAAAGCGAACTCGGCGGAAGCGCAGCCTGCGATTTTTACGCGCAGCCGAACCAGACTTTGTATTTGCTCATAAAGATTTACAATCCCGAAGAATTCGACCTCCTTTCCTGCGTCGTGAACGGCGTCCGCCACCATTCCTATCAGTTTCTGAAATCCTCCGATTACGGGAACATTGTTCTCGAATTCAATGCCGGGTCCGCCGCCGGGAGGAAGGAATTGGAACTGACGGCGATTCAATATTCGGACGGAAGAAAAATCAGAGAACTGAAGATATTGGAGAACAACCGCGCAAGCTACGCCGTTTCCGAACAAAAACTCCCCTCCGTGGAAATTTCCGCGCTTTCCGTCACCGCGACTTCGGCCGAGTTCCGCCTCCTTGTCCGGGATCCGGAAGCGGTGGTTGAAAAAAACGGGGGCAACCTGAAAATGTTCCTCTTTGACGGCAAAGAAATCGTCGGCAGGAAGGAGTTGGAGCCGGGAGATAACGTAATCAAGTTCATGGGTTTGGAAGCAAGTGCATTGTATGAATTTGCGGTCGCGGCTGTCTGCGACTTATATGACGGCGCAGGCAAGCGGCTCCTCATCCTCTGCAAGGACAATTTCCGTTCGGAGGAAATCATCGCAATCGCGAATCCGGAAAGCGGAGCGGATTACATTGCCTTTGAGTTGATCGTGAACGACAAAGAAAACGAGGGCAGCATCCAGGCGATCGAACTCCTTCAAAACGGCAAATTGGCTGCGAGTCTCGACAAAGATGGACGCTTCTTTTCCGGTTTGGCCTCAGGGACGGAATACCTGCTCAAGGTCACCTACGGCTACGGGGAGCGCTTTGCCGTCGAAGAAATGCTCATAAAAACGTCTAAAAAAAGGCCCGAAGTCGAAATAAAGATTTCGGAAACGGGAAAAAGGTCTTTCCGCTATGGCTTGGAAATCATGGATCCCGATTCCGTCTGCAGGATTACGAAAATCGAACTCTATCTGGATGGAATTCTCCAGGAGGAGAAGTCTCCCGAAACCGAGGCCTTCTTTACGGAACTCCTTTCGGGAAAGGAATACTTTTTGAAAGCGGAGTATGTTTTTGATCTGGAAGACGGCTTAGGGGAGAGGACGGAATCCGTTTCCGTTCCTGTGGAAACCCAAGCGCTGGAGGCGCCGAGAATAGCGATTGAAAACTTTGTTGCGGGGTACTCCCATTTTGATTTTGAGATCGAGGTTCATGATCCGGACGGGACGGGGGAGCTTGCAAGCGTGGCGCTCCATGAAGGAGAAGAACTGGTTTTTGAAGAGCGGGAAATCTCAACCGCGCTTAGTTTCTCCGGCCTGAAAGCAAACACCCTTTATGGAATCACGGTTTTTTATGAATATGATTTGAACGACGGGCACGGACTCAGGGAATTGCGGTTCGTTTCGGAAAGGGCGACTCTGCCCCTGCCCGTCGCCGTCCGCGATCTGGTTTTCCTGGTGCCCGATCTGCCGCGGGTCGGTGAGGAAATCCATGCCCGGATCTTTTTTGAGAACCCTTCCCGCGCTGCGATTACCTCCTGTGTTGTGAACGGAGCGGAAGTGCCCGTGGTTTTGGGCAAGGACGGGGACACGGGCATCATAAGCATCCGCCCGGAAACGGAAGGCGGCCTTTACGAAGTCGAAATCTCGGCGTTGAAATACGATCATTGCGGAGAAGAAGTGCAGCAGGAACTTTCGGAAACTTTCCGAAGCGAGATTATGATCCTGGGCGAGCTGGAAGTCGTGAGGCTGTATTCGGAAGGGGGAAGGATCGGGGTTGAAGACGGGGATTGGCTTTATCTGGAATTGAAAAACGAAACAGGTTATCTTGTTACGGAAGCGGTTCTGGATTTTTCGGGAGAAACCATCGTTTACGGCGCTGATGAAATGGAAAAGCTTGACGACGGCCTGATTGCGCTGCCTTGGAAGGCGGAGATTTCCGATTATTCGGAAATATACAAAAAAGTTTCTTTGGTCGAGCTCACCTACGGGCTTGCGGGGGGCTCGGCAAGGCTTGCGGTCAGCGGCGTTGAGGCGGAGATCATGTTCCTCCGGACGCTTTCTCCGCGCACGCTCCATTCCCATGAGGATTTGTTGGCTCTGGAAGCCGGCCATCATTACCGTCTGGCCGCGGACATCGACCTCGCGCAATCCGTTTGGGAGCCGCGCCCGTTCAGCGGCATCTTGGACGGCGGCGGACATACCCTGAATAACCTTTCCGTCGTCACGGGCAATGGGTTTGCGGGGTTGTTTTCGGAATTCAGCGGCGAAATCATGAACCTGGAGTTGGCGGATTTCTATATTCATGCAAGCAATGCCGCGGCTGCCGGGGCATTGTGCGGAAGGGCAAGCCGGGCAAAAATCACCGACTGCAATCTATACGGCACCATCATCGCGTCCGGGGAAGGGATTGCTGCGGGGGGAGCAATCGGAATGGCAGAGTGCGCGGAAATTGCCTCCTGCCAGATAAGAGTCTCTCTTCGGGTTCAATCCCAGGAAGCTGCGCTTGCGGGGATATCCGGCAGGGCTCTTTCCGTCCTGTTGCGGGGAAATCTCGTCTCAGGAAGTTTTTCCCTCAGCGGAAGCGGAGTTTTGGACAGTTTCGCAAATTCCGAAGAAACGACAGCGGAAAACAATTACCTCGCCCATGACGCGCTCTTCGAAATGAACGGCAACGAAAAAAAATTCCCCGGGCAAAGCCATGCCGGTTTGGCCGAATTGAATGAAACTGGTTTTTACCTGGAGGTTTTGGGTTGGTCCTCGGACATTTGGGATTTTTCCCTCCTCGATTATGAAAGGGGTTTGACACCCTCATTCAAAAAATAAAGGTCGGTTCAATCCCGACCTTTATTTTTTCCTTTTTTGCGTGTTTCCCGCAGCATTTCCCTTTCCTTTTTCAGGAATTCCTGGTGCTCGCGGGCCCGGTCCTGCAGTTCTTCCCGCTTTTTCTGGAATTCATTGGTTAAGCGTTCTTGGATTTCCGTAAATTCTTCCTTAATTTTTTCAAGGACGAATTCTTCCAGCTCATCCAAGTCGATTCCCAGTTCCAGGAAGACTCCCGCGTATTTTTCCCGTATTTTGTTCAGTTCGCGGAGATGGCGGAAACGCATGTTCCCGAGGCCGCGGAAACCGCCTTCCGCGCCGACCGCTTCCTTGATTTGTTCTTTGATTTCCCGCAGTTGTTCTTTGAGATTTATGAAAGCTTCCCGCTTTTCCTTCATGGAGCCGTTATTGAGCAGTTCTTTAATCTGCTCTTCCAACTCTTGTTTGGCTTTTTGCAGGGCATCGGGAATGCTGGCTTTTTCCGGCTCATAAGCGGACAGTTCATTCCAATAAGCTTGGTAAGCCGTCCTGATCGCTTCCGCATCAACAAATTCGGTCATGAAGTTTGCGAAGACTTCGTCCGGTGCCGCTTGGATGTATTCATTGATCAGCCGCGCCCTTTCGATGAAGAGGCAGGTTCTCAATTCCTCTTTGATTTCAAAATAAAGATCTTTGAATTCTTCTTTTAAAAATTTCATTTCTCTGCGGGTTTCTTTGACAATGGCGTTCAGATCGCGGACGCTCATCTTCGCCGCCTCTTCAAGGCTCAGATCCTGGCTCAGCGAAACCGCGAAATAAGCGAGTTTCAGTTTTCCGACGGAGATGCCGAGTTCAGCCGCCTTCTGCAACAATTCCTCGGAGGCTGCCTCCCTTGCCCTGATGATCTTCATTTTGATGGTTTTCTTCCTGATGAATTTCTGGATTCTGGCAATGATTTTTCTTTCCAGATCCTCGGTTTTTTCTTCATCATCCGCTTCCGCGGTGACGATGATTTCATTTTCAAGTTCGGGGTCGATGTAACCGAGTTCGGCCCCGAGCTCGATGATCGAGTCCAGAACTTCCCCGAGATCCTTTCCTTCAAAATCAGTTTCGAAGAGGAGCAACTCCGCATCGTCGTTCAAAGCATTCACTTCTTCAACCAAGCCGTCCTCCCCGGTCATGATTTCGACCGAAGGATTGATGTCAATCGTGACGAAGGCATGCGGAATCGCATATGTTTCATTTTCGCAGCCGGAAAGAACCGCGAGGAATAGAAAGAACAACAAAAAAGAAAATATGAATTTAATGTTTTTCATCGCATTTCTCCTTTCCGACCATATAACAAACTGGAGGCCGTTTTTGCCAGTAAAATTTTAATTTCACGGTTTGTTTCTGTATTCTAGGTAGAAATCTTCGAATTCTTTTATGTAATCGGAATTTCGGAATTCGCCTGCGTATTCCAAATGCTTTTGATATTGGCGGTAGAGATTTTCGATTCTTTTCTCAAAGCGCCCGTTTTCTTTGGCCAGCGCATAAATCTGCTCCGCAAGCATGTAGATTCTGATTTCCCTTCCGGAAAGTCCGCGCCGGTATTTTTTGATCAGTTGGTCGAAAGCGACTTCCTTTTGGAATTCAAAATCAAAATTTAAATCCTTGTTTTTCAGCTTTTCTTTGATTTCATTATGGAAGAGGTGGTATTCGGCGGCAATGATTTCCGCAACCGCTTCGTCAAAGAAGGCCTCAATCGCTTCCGCTTCCGCAAGTAATTCCTCTATCCGCCCCCGCAAATTGAGGGGTCTGCTTTTGAATTCATAACCGGGGAAGGCGGTTTCGAGGTAGATGGAAATTTCCTTCCTGAGGCGGGCGTTCCCCCCGCCCGCGAGCGCTTGTTTGTAAGCCTTTAGCTTCTCGCGGAGCGCTTTGCTTGTCTGCGCTTTCGTTTCCAGGGTTTTTTCGATATCCGCTTCGATTCTTTGCTTGGTTTCGCGGTATTGCTTCTGGAATTCTTGGAGTTCCTCAACTCGGTAATTTTCCCGGATCTCGTTCAGTTCCTTGGGGGAAAGCAGCAGGGCCCCTTCCAGGGTGAGATTCCCGTCGGCTGCCAGCGCCCTTTTAACAAGCGCCATTTTCCCCGGGCTGATTCCGTGTCGCTTCGCTTCTTCCTCTAGCCCCGCCCTTCCGTTTCTCAGGCGGAAGTTCCAGGCATTTTTCTGGAGGAGGGCTTGGATTATTCTGTGAATTTTTTCGTTCAACCCGTCTTCGGTTTTTTGTTTCCCCGCGACGGCCATGAAAGAGAGCTCCGCTTCGTCCCCTAGGTAGCCCAGTTCGCGCGCCTTGCGGAGGAGCGCCTCCAGAACTTCATCCAGGCTTTCCCCCGGTTCCGCCTCTTCCAAAACGAAGGCGGCGTCGAGATTCAGTGGCCGGACGGTGAGGACTTTTTCTGCTTTGAATTCGATTTCGAAAGCGGGGTTGACTTCAAGCACGAGGAGCGCTGGTTTCGGCGTAACGACTCTGAGGGTGAGGATGAGGGAAATGATCAGGAGGAGGGCTGCCGCAAGGGAGAAGGAGAGGGCTTTGATGCCTTTTTTCTTTTCCGCCTTTTGCATGAAAGGAAGATTGATTTCGGGTACAAAAATTCGGCTTTCCGCGCGCAATCTCTTTTTCAATTCGCTTCTTTTCACAATTCCGCCTCCTTTGCGAGTTTCCTCAGTTTATCCAAAGCCCGGTTCAGTTTCCAGGTCACGCCGCTTACGGAAAGTTTCATGATTTCCGCAACCTCCCGCCTTTTGTAACGTTCGCAGACGCAGAGCATCAGAATCATGAATTCATCCTCGGGAAGGTTTTTCGCCGCGAGGTCGATCAGGGGAGTGTCTTTTCTCGGTTTTCCGGAAAAGTAATCGATTTTCTCTTCCTCGAGGAACACGACCCGCTTCCTGCGGTTGTATTCGTTGATGGCGAGATTCCGGGCAATCGTGAGGATCCAGGCTTTCGGGGAACCGCTGCGGTACGAGGAGATTTTTTTATGCACTCTGAGATAGGCGTCCTGGACGATGTCTTTCGCAGCTTCCTCGTCCTTCAATATTTGGTAGACCGTATAGTAGACCAGACGATGCGTTTTCCGGTAGATTTCCGAAAACGCCCTTTCGTCGCCTTTCTTTAATGCTTGGAATGATTTTTCTAATTTGGCCATGGCATCCTCTCTTATATAACAAATCTGCGTGCGTTTTTGCCAGTCTGATTTATTATAACACATGTGCCAATAAAAAAACACTTAACCCGAGCCAGTTAAATGTTTGCGTTGTCACTCGGTAAGCAAGTGAAAGACAATTTTTTCGGCGGCGTTTTTCGCATTTCTCCGCGCCTCCTTTTCCGTGGCGCCGGTTGCGATCACATAGGCATAGCGGCCGCCCAGGGATTGCGGAGGCGAAAGATAGGTCCCCTTCCGCGGTTTGACGTAAACGAATTCGACTCCGGGGCTGGAAAGCACTTCGTTTCTGCCGGTGATTTTCTCAAGAATTCCCGCTTTTTCAAGGATGACGTATTCCGCAAAAACATGTTTGAATTGTTTGGGTCCCAGATCGATTTTCTTGCCGACGGCCAGTTTCAGCGTCTCTCCCACCAGATTGATTCCGAAACCGATGGAGATGATTTGGTTCATGCCCGCTCCGGAAATCCTGGGATTGATTTCGATCAATTTCCAGCCCCCCCTCGTCAGCCGCATTTCCAGATGGCAGGGTCCGTTTTTGAGCCCGTAGATCTTGACGATTTCCTCGGTGCATCTTTTCAATCTTTCGAAGTAGGAGCGCGAATAGTTGATCAAGAGATTATAGCCGGTGACGATGAAATGTTCGTTCACGTATTCGATTTCCTGCTCGACGACGGCGACGATGTTGGTTTTCCCGTCTTCGACCAACACTTCAACAATGAACTGCGTGCCCTCGAGGTATTCTTCCAAAACGAAGGTTCCGCCGGGATATTGCTTGAAGAGTTTCCGACTGTTTCTTAAATAATCGGAATAGCGTTCGCAGTAATAAACGTCCCGGGAACCGTTGGAATCGATGTATTTGATCACGGCCGGAAGCAGGCTCTTGATTGCCCTTTCGTTTTCGCTTTCTTCCGAGACGACCATGAACTCCGGGTTGTAGGGGCTTCTCCGCAATAATTCCCTTGTCTTCAGTTTGTTTTCCATGATTTCCATGGCTTCGTGCGTGAAGCACTCGACGCCGAACTCTTTTGCCAGCCGGGCGGCGAGCGCGCAGTAGGGGTCGATGAAACTCACGATCGCCTTGATGTTCAGAGAATTGTGTAAGAGGTAGCGGATGGTTCCGCGCACGGCATTGATGTCATCCAGGTCGCAATACTCAATGATGTGGACTTCCGGGAAGGAATGGCGGTCGAAAACCTGCCGGGGGTTTTTTGTAAATAGGCAGGTGAAGTAACCAAGGTTTTCCGCCGCCCGCAGAGCATCGCGGCTGGAGCCGGATTTCTTCGTTCCCAAAAAGATGATGACTTCGATAATGATCCTTCCTTTTTTTAGGAATTCTTCTATATCTTATGAAAAATTCATGATTTAGCATGTGAGAATACCCAGTCAGGTTCAATCGTCCAGACAAAAAAGAAATTCGGTCATACAATAAAGCGGATAAAGAAAAGGGGTAGGATAATGTTAATAGGCATGTTTCACATCCGCAAGGATCCGAACAAGGTGTCGAGAGCCTATCTTTATTCCACGATCGCCAGGCACGAAGGGCATGATTTTTTTTATTTCACGGCCAAAGGAGTTGATTTTGAGAAAAAGGAGATACTGGGAAAGCATTATTCCAACGGGAGGTGGGTTACGAAGCGCTTCCCCTTTCCCGATGTCGTCATCAACGCCGCCAACCAGAACACTCCCTTCCAGGAGGAAACCGAAGACCGTCTGAAAACCCTCCTCCCTTTCACAAGCCACCCCGTCGGTACCAAGGCGAATGTCTACCGGAAGATACTCGCCGGGGAAAAATACAAAGCCCATGTCATACCATATAAAGTGCTGACGGCGGGGGAAGAGATCTTCGCATTTTTGGATGAGCAGGGCAAAACGGTGCTCAAGCCCGTCCGCGGCCACCACGGCGAAGACGTGATCGGCGTCGAAAAGAAGGGCAAATACCTCGTCCATATCGGACGCAAAAAACTCCACTTTCGGAAGCAGAAACTATTGAAGTTTGTGGAAAACTTAATGAAAAAAAGGCCGATGCTTGTGCAGAAGTTCATCGAGTGCCGCCTGAAAACCGGCGAGCCCTATGATTTCCGCCTCCATCTGCAGAAGAACCGTGAAGGCAAATGGACGGCGACGGCCATCTTCCCCAGAATCGGTTCAAAGGAGCGTCTGATCACCAATCTGAGCCAGGGCTCGCAGATGGTGGAACTGGCCTCCTTTCTCCGCCGCGAATTCGGAGATGAGGGTCCCAAAATCGGAAAACAGCTTGAGGAGTTCGCGCTGGGGTTTGTGGAACATTTTGAGTCGCTCTATCCGCATCGTTTTGACGAATTGGCAATCGATGTCGGCTTGGACAAAGATCGGCATATATGGATTTATGAGGTGAATTGGCGACCGGGACATGTGTTCATTGAAGTCCAAACCGCCAAGAACGCAATCGATTATGCGCTTTATTTAGCGGAAAACAAGGAGAAGCATGAAAAAACTGAAATTGAAGGTAATTAAGACAGTTCTGGGGCTTCCCCCCGGACCCGGGGACGAAGCGGAAATCCGCCATGTGACGAACGACATCACTAAGATGGCAAACGGCACGCTCGTCTTCCACCTGAACAAAGCGAAAGCATTGGACGCGAAGAGATTTGAAAAGTTGGATTGCTATGTCGTGACCGACCAGCCCCTGCTCAAGGGGATGGGGGGCGCGGAAAGGGTGCTCCATGTAAAGAATGTCAGGAAGGCCTATGACAAATTCGTGCGGTTCTACAGGGGCCTGTTTAAGATACCTGTGATCGCGGTCACCGGAACCTGCGGCAAGTCGACGACCAAAGAAATGATCGCGCAGATACTTGCGAGCAAGCACCGCGTCGTCGCCACCGAAAGCAGCAAGAATGCCCTCCGCTACATGAATGATTATTTGATGCGGATTGACGACGCCACCGAATTTGCGGTTTTCGAGACAGCAATCACGCATCCCGGCCAGCTGATTTACGAATGCGATTTTTTCAAACCGACAATCGGCATCATCACGACGATCGGCATCGACCACCTCAATTGGTGCAAAACAATGGACAATTACATCCGCACGAAGGGGGAACTCCTGACCGGCCTCGGTAAGGGAACGCTCATCATCAACCGCGACAACAAATACATCCAAAGGCTCGATTTCAGCCGTTTTGCTGGCAAGATTGTCACTTTCGGAATCAAAAAGGAGGCTGATTTCCGGGCGGAGGACATCGCTTACGCGGGGGACGGGATGGATTTCACGCTTGTTTTCCGAAACCGGCGGATCAGGGTCCATGTTCCCGGACTGGGCGAACACAATGTCTACAATGCGCTCGCTGCCTTGGCCGCAATCCGGGTTCTCGGATTGGATTTGAAGGAAGCCGTCAAAGCGCTTGCGAGGTACCGGCCCCTCCGAAGCCATTCGGAAATCAGGCGGGGTATCAACGGAAGCGTCATCATCGATGACACCTGGAGCTCGAATCCCACTTCCGTGGAAGCTGCCCTGAAAGTGCTTAAGGATGTGGGCGAGGAGAAGAAGAAGGTGGCGGCCTTCGGTCGGATTTCCTATCTGGGAAGACATACGCGAAAGTATTATGAAAGAGTTGCGAGAATGGTGATCGCTTTAGAAACCGATGTTTTGATCACCAAGGACAGCGCGGCGGCCGCCATCGCGGATTTCGCGCTCAGACTGGGGATGTCTCCGGAAAATGTGATCAAAGCCGAGAGCGACGCAGATTTCAAAAAGAAGCTTTCCGCGCTTCTGGATGAAAACACGGTCTGCCTTTTCAAATGCTCGATGCTGGACGGATCGAGCCAGGAAATACTTTCCGCCATTCTGGCATAAAAAAAGCCGCTCCACCCACGGAGCGGCTTCTCTCATTTATCTTCTGAATCGTCTTCATCACCGCCGAATTCCCCCTCGCGGGCAAAGCCTGCCAGGAGAATGATGAGAGCCAATACAAGGAGGACAAACGCGCCCAAACCACGGCGCCGGCAACAGCAGCAAAGTCTCAAAAAAATCAGCTCCTCGGTATTAGCATATTGGCGATGGCCCTTTTTGCTTGTATGTTAGCCTTTTTTAAGTGAATTTTTTTTCGGAATGTTTTTTATACCAGGAAAGGATTTCTTGGCCATGAATCGGTTGCGCGTAGTAGAACCCCTGCGCGAAATCCGCTCCGAAATCTTTGATTATGGCGAGCGCTTCCCCGTCTTCGACGCCTTCGCAGACCACTTTCAGCCCCAATTCATGGGCCAATTCGATCAAGGTTTTCACAATCTTCCCGGAAGCTTCGTCCTTCCCTAATTTAGAACTGAAGGAGTTGTCGATTTTTAAAATGTCGATCTGGTAATCGGTGAGGTACCCCATCGAGGAATAGCCCTTTCCGAAATCGTCAATGGCGATTTTGAAGCCCTCCGCTTTCAGTCTCGAAAGTTGTTCCCTCGTTACCTCGGAGCGGGAAAGCATTTCCGTTTCGATGATTTCCAGGGTGATGTGTCCGGGAGATATTCCCGCTTCCTTCACCGCCTTCTTTATGTCGGCGACCGCTTCCTCGCTGAGCAGGTTTTTGACGGAGATGTTGACCGAGGTTTTCACTGCCAGCCCCTGCTCTTGAAAGTGGAGCATCTGCCGGACCGCTTCCTTGATTACGAAAGCGGTGAGTTCGTTGATGAGGTGGGTTTCCTCAATCAGGGGGATGAAAAAATCAGGGCTGATCAAACCTTTCTTCGGGTGCTCCCAACGGATCAGGGCTTCGAAATGGGCGACCTCGCCGCTCTTCAGATCAATGATCGGTTGGTAGGCAAGATAGAGTTCTCCCTTTCTCAGGCTGTCCAAGAAATCGCCGATGAGGTCGAATTGCTGGTGCTGGTTGATCATTTCGTCGCGGAAGTGTGCGGAAAACTGGGAAGACTTGTGGGCGTAGCGGGCGGCGATGTCCGCGCGGTAGTAGTTGTCGATGTTAAAGGCTTCTCTGCCGGGAACCGTGTGGATGCCGACGGTGAATTCCAGATAGATGTTGATTTCGCCGAGCACGATCTGCCTGTCAAGGGTTTCGCGGAGCTTTTTGAAATCCGCTTCCGGATCCTTGGTTCTTTCCATGATCCAGAACACGTCCCGCTCAGGCTGCATGATGAGCGTTTTTTTTCCGTAAACTTCGGTCAGGTTCCCATAGATTTTGATCAGGACCTGTTCGTACAAATCGATTCCGAAAAGGTCGATCAGATTCGCGCAATTGTTGATGAGAACCGAATAGATCGTGTGCGGCTGCACGTAATCAATGTAAATCCCCGGATTTTTCAAAAGGTTCTGATTCGGGATGTTGGTGGTCTGGTTGACGGAAAAAAGGCGCGAATCTTCCCTGAGTTCGTCGATAGCTAAACTGCTCAAAAAACTGATTGCGACAAAAACGAATAAGCGGAAAAGCCAATTCATCATATGCTGATCGATTTTGAGCAACGGCCCCAGTAGCAGGCCGCCCAACAAACCGAAAACCCAGCTTCTTTTTTTGTTGTAAACGAAACTTGCGTAAAGAATGGGAACGTACATTGCGTGCGCGTAAGTCAGTTGTCCCGTGTTATTGGCGGAAATTTGGACGACCCAATAAACCGCAAGCATCACAATTAGAATGATTGCCGTGTTTAGTAATTTTCTCTTCCGAAGTTTCAACAAGAGCTGATAGCGTCTAATCTGTTTCTCCTGCATAAATCTCCTCGTCAAATTTTCCTTCCATAGAATTCTAGAACGGCTTTTTGTAAAATTATAACATATTTCCCCATTTTTTTNNAAGGCAAAAAAAACGGCGGAGTGCCGCCAAAAAAAAATTTATGAAACTAGGTTCATAAATTTTTTAAGCTTGGAGAGGATAAGCGTTATTCTGTTTCAGATAGTTGTAAAGCAATTCTCCGTGTTCCTGTTCCTCCTTCTGGATGTGGTTCAAAGTCTTCCTGATTTGGGTGTTGTTGAACTCGAAGATAGCCGTGTTGTAGGTTGCGGAAACGTATTTTTCCGTGCTGAGCAAATCCTGGACGAGGTCAAAGTCTTTTTGGCTCGCGTTGGGAGATTTCAAGTCGGAAGTGGGGGTGAATTGGGTGCTCTGTCCCGTTTGCTGCTGGCCCTGTGCCTGGCCGCCGCTTTGCATGACCGGTGTCTGACCCGAAAGAATCTGGTTGATTGTATTCAGATGTTGTTCTTCGTTCATGCCCAGTTGCCTGAACAATTGCTTCAGCACTTCGTCTCCGGCCTCGTTCATGTACTTGCTGTATTTCTTGATGCATAGTTCTTCCTGGCTTTTCAAATCCTGCAACAACAATTTTTCTTTCTGTGTGAGTTGACTCTGATTCATTTTATCGCCTCCGCTACTATTATGCATTATTTTGGAAATTATATACACGGCATTTTTAAGTTCTGGAAGAAAGCCGCTGCTTTCAAGCAACGGCTTTCTTTATTGCCAAGTCGTTCCGCAATCCCCGTCGTCCAGGACATTCAAATTCCCTGCGCCGTTGCCCGGCTGCAAGACAAGCCCTGCCCGTCGGGGGAAAGGTCGGGAAGTTTGGTGCTGAAGGCAACCCCTTCAATGTTATCAAGCTGGAGGTTGCCGCGGTGATCCGTCAGTTTTGACGCATAGGCAAAATTATTGATGTAAATGGCGTTGTCCGGGGCTTTGTCGAATCTGAACGCGGCTTCGTTCTGTTTTGCGACGATCAAATTGTTTTTCAATACCACGTCTTTCGCATGGTAAGAATATTTTCCGCAGAAGAGGATTGCTTGCGTGCTTTGGACGATGGTATTGTTTTCAACAAGAATATTGTAAGCCGTCCATTGGGAATTGAGCACGGTCGTGCCCTTGAACATGTTCCGGCGGTTTATTATAAAGTCGCCAGCGAATACGGGGACGGTTACGCGCAGACCCTCGCGGAACTGGTTTTGGAGAAATATCTTTACCGGGAAGCCTTGGAAAGCCATGTGAAACCGGGGATTTTATTCGAAGCGGATTTGGAATTCCTTTGGTACGATCCGGATGTGAAAGCCAGAGGTTTGTCCGAATTGCCGAGAACCAGGTATTTTCCCAATTTGGGCTTGTTTTATTTCCGCGATTGCTGGGACGAAGACGCGACTGTCTTTTCGATCAAATGCTCGGCTCCCGGCGGAAACAAACAATGGCGCATCGGTTGGGAACATTACCGGCTTTACAAACATAAAGTGATGAGCCTTTCGCATCATCACCCCGACAATTTGAGTTACATTCTGAACAGAAAAAAAATCCCCCTGATTGTGGACGAGGGATATAACAGAGAAATCATGCCCTGGCACCATAACGCGGTGCTTGCGGACGGAAAAGTATTTGATGTTGAAGGAAAATCGGACGCTTACATGCAATCGGTCTATAAAAGATTGCGGGAAATCCCCGAACTGGATCCGGTCGAGGACTACAAAGGCGAATTGTTGGAAAGCGATAAGCGGCTCTTCATCTATAAAGGCGAAAATTCAAAAATATACCAGCCCGATTTGAAAATGAAAGAAGTTTCGCGCACGGTCCTTGGCCGGAGTGGTGACCTTTACGAGAGCCAGCGCCAAGGACTTGGCCGAATACGGAATCAGAGGGAACTATGTCTCCCCCGAGACCATCGACACGCCCTTCCATGACGAAACGAAGAAGAAAAATCCGCAATTATTCGAATCATGGAAGAATAACATTTTAATGAAAAGATTCGGAAGACCTGAGGAAGTCGCTTCCGTAATCGAGTTTCTTGTCAGTGAAAAAGCTTCCTTCATCACCGGAAAAGTCATTCAGATTAACGGTGGCCAAGACTTACTATAAGTCATTGATGATTACCCGCCTGAAGATTACACTTACCATTTGACAAACCCAAAATAATAATGTATAATTAGTAAAAAAATTATCGGTGCAGAGTATATGAACAGAACGATTTACAGGGCAGTGAAAATATTAGAAATTTTGGCAGCCAATATTCAGGGAACTTCATTAATTGAATTGTCAAGGGCTTTGGATATACCCAAATCCTCCACATATGAAATCATGCAAACGCTGTTGAAATTGAAGCTTGCGGAAACTCATTTATATAATCCGAAACTCTATGTGCTCGGAAGCAAAGCTTTTTCAATCGGCAGTAAATACGTCAGCTCAAATGACATCATTCATTTGGGCTCCCATTATTTGCGTGAAGTTGCTGCCAAATACAATAAAACCGGATTCATGGGTTTTCTCGACGGGGACGAGGTCGTTTATGTCTATAAATGGCAGTCTCCGAAGGCAAAACTCGCGTCCTGTGATTTGGGAACCAGACATCCGGTTTATTGCACAAGCCTCGGAAAGGCTCTTTTGGCTTTTCTGCCGAAAGAAAAACTTGACGAAATCATTGCCAACATTAAGTTTGATAAGAAAACGGAAAACACGATCACCGATCCTGAGAAACTGAAAGAGGAGCTTGAGCTAGTCAGAAGGCGGGGTTACTCCATCGATAATCGCGAAGTTGAAAGCCATATGGCTTGTTACGGCGCCCCAATTTTTGACCATATGGGGAATGTTGTTGCCGCAATCAGCGTTTCTGATATGTATAATGAGGAAGAAATGAAAAACGGTCAGGTTGGTCGGGATTTACGTGCCGCCGCGGATAAAATATCCGCCGGACTTGGTTATTCTAATTCACGTAAAATCGCGCAATAATGAAGCTTACAATGGTGAGGTTTCACCCTTTTCCAACATTTTATAAGAAAGGAATTATTGAGATGGCAAAAATAGTTACTTTCGGGGAAATCATGCTGAGGCTCTCGCCTCCGGGACATCTGAGATTCGTGCAGGCAAACAGCTTTGACGTCATCTACGGTGGCGGCGAAGCCAATGTCGCGGTCTCGCTCGCCAATTACGGGCATGAATCGGTTTACGTGACCAAGCTACCCAAGCATGAAATCGGCCAGAGCGCCGTCAATGCCCTGAGAAGATACGGTGTCAACACCGATCACATTGCCAGAGGGGGCGACCGCATCGGCATCTACTATCTTGAGCACGGCGCTTCGATGCGCCCTTCCAAGGTCATCTATGACCGTGCGGGGAGCTCAATTGCTGAAGCGGAACCCCAGGACTTTGATTTCGAAGCAATCTTCAAAGATGCTGACTGGTTCCATTTCACGGGCATCACCCCGGCGCTTTCAAAGAAGAGCGCTTTGGTTCTGGAAGAGGCCTTGAAAGCCGCGAAAAAACACAATGTGACGGTTTCCTGTGACCTCAATTACAGAAAGAAACTCTGGACGGAAGAAGAAGCGCAGAAAGTGATGACGCATCTCATGCAATACGTCGACGTCTGCATCGGTAATGAAGAGGATGCGGAAAAATGCCTCGGGTTCAAACCCAAGGGAACGGACGTAAAAACAGGAAAACTTTCCCTGGAGGGATACAAAGAAATCTTCAGAGAAATGATGGAGAAATTCAATTTCAAATATGTCGCGACTTCCCTCCGCGAAAGCCATTCCGCAAGCGACAACGGTTGGAGCGCATTAATTTACGACGGACAAGAATTCTACCACTCAAGAAAGTACGAAATCAGAATCGTGGACCGCGTGGGCGGCGGGGACAGTTTTGCCTCCGGCCTGATCCACGGTCTGCTCACAAAACAAAATTTCAAAGAAGCATTGGAATTCGCAGTCGGCGCGAGCGCCATGAAGCACACGATCTTTGGCGATTTCAACCTTGTGAGCGCAGCCGAAGTGGAAAACCTGATCAAGGGCGACGCTTCCGGCCGCGTCCAAAGATGATGACAAGAACACAAAACCGGAGCAGTTTTTGCTCCGGTTTTTTAAACAAAAAAGAATGAGATTTCACTTGAATTTTAAAATGAAAAGTAGTATAATAATAGAGCAGTCTTCGCGGCCATGGCGGAACTGGTAGACGCGCCAGTTTCAGGAGCTGGTAGCCTTAAAGCTGTGTGAGTTCAAGTCTCACTGGCCGCACCATGGGGGCATAGCTCAGCTGGGAGAGCGCTTGAATGGCATTCAAGAGGTCGGGGGTTCGAGTCCCCTTGTCTCCACCAGATTAGATCATCAATCCACTAGAATTAACTAAATATTTATGAAAATAGGGATAAAATCCCTTTTTTCATTTCCAAAGGTCTTCATTAGTTGAATTAACAATAGGATAATAAAGAGATTATGGCAGTAATAAATTTTTCATGATTTCATTTTAAGGGGTGCAGATGTTTTACTATATTGCTTTGGCTTTATTGGCTGCTGTTTATATTTCCATAATTTTTCTTATGGATAAATTTAAGAAAAAGGAATTAACCAATTTCATTTTTATTGCTATCACATTTATGTGTTACATGGCTTTGGTTATTAAAGTGTTTTTTGATGTGGGATTTCATGACTGGAATTTTCAAAACACTTTACCAACCGCAAACGTAAGCCCATTTATGTTTTTTACGCTCCCGCTATATTATGTTTTACCAAAGAAAATAAGTAAGTATTATTTGTTATTGGTAAGCTTATTGTCACTGGGGATGTTGGTTTCAGTAATTTTGGCTTGCATTCATAGAATTGCCATTAATTATAGATTCGTTCCACATTTTTTGCTTGATTATGTAGCACATTTGACACTCTCTTTGTGGGGGATATATTTGGTGAAATCAAAGCAAATACAATTCGAGAAAAATGATTGCCTCTTTGGGGGAAGTGTGATCATCGGCGTTTCTTTATTCATGCTGATAATCAACGCGATTTGCAATACTGCTTTTTTTGGCTTGACATTCAACGACGATTACAACATTTACAACATGGTATTGGTCAATAATCCTTATTTGTCGGCATTAATATATTTTGTAGGATTGTCTGTGTCGCTGCTTTCGGGGTATTTCTTTAAAAAAATATCAATAAAAAGCGTAGCATATAAGTAAAGAATTGAGATACGAACTCTTTGAGAAGCATCAAATTGCTTGTCCTATCGCATATAAAAAAGGGCTGATGCTCTGCATCAAGCCTTTTTGCCCCCCATGATTGCGGGGTTTATCCCTATTGTTTGGGGCAATTCTATGCCGTATACAATAAAGAAGAAAAGTATCAGAGGCGGATTACCTTTTTGGAAGATGATCAAAACACTTGGTATGTCGCTGTCGACTATAGTTATTCCAGTACTATCGCGACTTGTTTTGCAGTCTCCCAAAAGTCTTCAGGAACATTTAAATTTGGAAGCATTTTCTATGTCGTGGACTCGCTTGCGGATGAGGAGTATAGTTATGTCGATTATTGGATAACTTAATTGATTATTTTCAATTATGTGATTTCATTAGTCGTATTTCAATCCAAAAACAGCACAATCATTGTTTTCTGGTTCCGATGCATTGTGCTGTTTTTTATTGCAGAAAAAAGTCTTAATATTTCATAAAATATGTTATACAATTTGAATGGGAAAGTTATTTCTTTTGTGTTTAGTGGAGGGGAATGTATGAAAAAAGTAAAACATTTGCTAATTATTTTCATCTTAAGTTTTGCAATTTTATCTGTCTCCATCTTTGTGTTTATCAATGTGCGCGCCAATAAAAGGGTCTATTTGTCTCAATATGATTTTTTTGAAAAAACATATGCTTTTCAACTGTCTTTCAATGATGAAGAAGCGGAGGTTCTAAAAAAAGAGCTTGATAAATTCATTTATGAGGACGACAAGATAATTGCATTTACCGGCGAAGGGTCCGTTTACAAACTATATTCCTCCCAAGCGTTGATCAGGTTGGCAAAGCTTTTGGGAGAAAACGAAGTAATTTCAGTCCTGAAAAATAACATTCTTGAATCGCTTGACGATATTGATTTTGCTTCTTTAAATCTTCTTGATTTGTATCACTACCTTTTGCTCATAAAGGAGTTTGAATTCACAGATACCTTAGAGAAATGCGAAGCAGCGCTTAGGAAGCATTATGATGCAGAAACTCAGTTGCTGTTCATTAATAGTAAAAATGATTTTATGAATGACAAACTGATGATTTCGTTTTTGCTATATAATGATCTGCACGATTTTATAGATTTGGAAGAATTTTCATTTATTTCGGTCTTCCAATCTTACTATTCCCAAGCGCAATTTTTAGGGCCGAAATCGGGGAATACTCTTTACAATGCGGGCGGCGACATATTATATATCCTGTCGGAACTGGACTATGACCTGATAGACAAAGAAGCGCATCGGAATTGGTTCGAAGAATGGGAGGAGCATTTCAGAAATTATACTTTCTCCTCGCCTTTCTTAATCAAAATTTACGGTGATTATCTTAAAATTAAACGCATCTTTGCAGATGTGGACGAAGATTATGAGAAAATGAACTCATATTTTGAAACGTTAAAGATTGACGATTTCGATGATTTCGATGATTATTTGGTCGTTTATAATATTTTGGAAAATGTTGATTTGCAAAGAAATGAAGCCATAAAAAACGCAATGAAGGAAAAATTGCGCCAGGAGGCAGCTGGCTTTACTTTCAGCATCAAGGAAATCAGCATTGAGAACACTTTTTACGGGATAATGCTGCTCCAGGCATTGGGAATTGAGTTGAAAACAGCGAAAATTAATAATTTGCTTGCTCTGTATTATCAAGAAATTGACCAAAAATTCAAGAATAGAGATTTTCCGATGGGCGCCAAGTGGCTCTACCATGTTTTGATGATCCAAAAAATAATCAACGAAGATCCCCCAATCGACCTTGAGCTTGTCGAGGGGTATATGGAGATGTTTTTTAAGCAGCTGAGGAAAGATGATGCCGATTTTCAGAATCTCTTGGTCTGCAGATATTTTGTCGAGATATATTCGAATTTACAATTGGGATTAAAAAACAAGCATAAAAATAAAATCAATGCCTTGATGAATAAGTTCATCGAAGATCATGAGGGCAAGCTTTGGTTTTCGGGGATAACGGACTTGTTCATCATCAGCAAACTCCTAAAACTGGATGCCATCGCTGATGAGTTGGTTTTTGAAGCTGAGCGAAAATTAAGCCAAGACGGCGGCATCATGGATTATTTGGGAGGAACGCCCAACATCTATGGCACTTACGGTTTTCTCAGAATTTACGATTTATACGATAGCGAAGCCATTTTCAATGATTGGTTGCTCGAAATGCTATCGGAAAAGAGAAGTTATGTATCAAAAATCGCTTCGGAAAACGGTTTGTGTCCAGAAACTGAAAACGGAGCAGTGACATTGAAGTCGATTTATTGCGGAGCAATCATCAAAAATTCCATCTGGAAGGGGGGCGGAAAATGAGCATCGCGGTCAGTGGTTTGACCAAAAAATACAACGGGAATGCCGTCGTGAACGGCGTGACCCTGGAGTTCAGGCGGAACGAGATTACTTTCGTCACCGGCACGTCCGGGGCCGGCAAGAGCACGCTTTTATACCTGATCGGCCTTTTGGAAAAGGAATCCGCAGGGAGCATCATTTATCGGGGAAAAGACATTTGCGCTTTTTCTGAACGGGAAAAGGCCGAATTCAGGGCCAAGACCATCGGTTTCATGTTTCAGGACAGCAATCTGCTTTCGGGGTTCACGGTTGCCGAGAACTTGTCCTATCAGTTGGAATTGTCGGGGAAACGGGTTGAATCTGACAAAATAGATGAAGTTTTGAAAGAATTGGGCATCCTGAATCTGAAAAGCAGGAAAATCGAGACCCTCTCCGGAGGGGAAAGGCAAAGGGCGGTCATAGCGGGAAGCGTTCTGAAAGAGGCCGAGATCATATTGGCGGATGAGCCGACGGGGGATTTGGACGAGGCCAATTCGAAGGCCGTCATGGAATTGCTTCAAAAAATCAAAAAGGGCAGGATTATCATTGTCGTGAGCCATGACGCTGAGCTTGCCCGGCTCTACGCCGATCGGGTCATAAAGATTAGCGACGGAAAGGTTATCGCAGACCGCTATCTCCGGGAAAGCGATTCGGAAGGCAGCCCATCCATGCCGAAAGGGCGAGGAAATGCCGGAAAACTCAGGGCCAGGAACATATTCCGGATGAGCCTCGGAAACATCAGAAAAAGATTGGGGTCTTTCCTTTCAATCTGCGTCTCGCTTTCTTTCGCTTTGGCTTCGCTGCTCGCGATTGCCGTTTTGAATGTCGCCCTCGCCACCATGACGACGTCGATGGCCAAGAACTATCTGGAAACGGATCTCGCCATCGTCAGCAAAACCACTTCGCGTGTTTTTGTTGAGCGCGCTCCCATCAAAACGGAGGATTTGGCTGCGCGCGTAAGCTTGGATGGTTTCGCGCAGATCACTCCCGTTTATGAAGCGCCCCTGTATCTTTATACCGAAGATAAGTTCGAACAGGCCGAATGCAGGCAGATTATCCTCAATTCTTTCTATGAAGAGAGAATCATGTCCCTGGACGTAGAAGGAGAATTTCCGAAAGACAAATATCAATTCATCATTTCCGAAAAAGCGCGGGAAGCGCTGGGTGTGGAAATCGGGGATGCGGTTCTCTTGGGCACCGGGGACGGGCACCATCTGGAGCTTTTAATCGTCGGCGTCAACAGAACCGTCACCTTCGATAAACATAATTATTGCTATCTTGCCGGCGAAGCGGTGAAGGAATTGTTGGAAATGAAATACCGCAACCGCGATTTGGTCGCGATTCAGAATGCGGAGCATCTCGGAGGGAAAACGCAAACAACGGCGATCAAATCCCGCTTAGGCATAGCCGACGGCAGCGAAGAAATCATCGCCGGGAGCGCCCCCACCGCAGGGGAGATTATGATCTCAAGCTTTCTCTTTCCCCATTTTCTCCGCAGCATCAATGGCGAATACGCATCCATCGGTGAGGAGGAGTTGCTTAAGGGGGAGGTCGGGGCAGAGATTTTGGAGGAACTCTTTTCCGCAGAATTCGCCCTGGACGCAAACGATCTGCACTTCGTGCGGGTTTCGGGGATTTTTCTGAGTGAGGAGTTGCTTGTAAAAGCGGGGGAGGAAGGGAGCGAAAAATATTACGAGGCCTTACCGAAAAAGCTGGAGCTGTTTGCAAAGGAGGCTGGCGCTCTTGAGGAACTGAAAGACAATCTGCAGGACGATGAATTTTTAGTGATCATCCATTCCGAACATTTGCGTGGAACGATTCTTAAAAGCACCCTGGGAATGCAAGCCGCTGTCATCCTGCTTTCTTTCATTCTCCTCATCCTTTCGGTTGCTCTGATCAATACTTATGTGAAACTCAATGTCAGGGAAAGATTCTATGACATCGGCCTCCTCAAAGCCATGGGTGCGCGGAAGGGGACAATCTTCCGAATCTTTTGGTGCGACTTTCTGATTCTTTCCATAATTTGCACAGTTCTCGGGGTAACTTTGGCATTCTTCTTGAAATTGTTACTTCCCATTTTTTCGGAGCACTTGGCCATTATTCGCCTTGAATTCCCGCTTTGGCTGGTTTTGGCGTCCTTCCTTTTCTCAATCTTCATTTCCTCGCTCGCAAGCCTATTGCCTTTGCTTAAGGCAACCAGGCTTTCGTCCGTCGAAGCAATCAGAAGGAGGTAATTTTGACTTTTTTAACCCGGTAGTCGAAATACGTACAAGGCATTATGGAATACATCCGCATGGCGAAAGATCCAAATTGCTGAAGCTTATATTTACACCAAAGGGATTTCGGCAGAATTCACGATACAAATATATGATGCCAGCGGGAAGGTAAAAAAACGGTTACCAGAGAGATAAAAAACACAGGTTATGTTTCATATTTATCCAAATTGGGATTTAGACCCCGAGACATCAACATCGAATTGACTAAGGTCTAATTATGCCTTGCCGATTGTTTTCACGGTCCTCGCTTTCATCGGAACTTGTTCGTTTTTGTTTTTATTCCTTTAGAAAAAAAAACTAAGGCAAGCGAACAGAGTAAATCAGGTATTAAGCAAGGAAAGTTGAAATGCGTTTATAACCAGCAATATAATAGTGATTTAATTAAGG
>LFRM01067517.1_pt1 | contig 24552 bp, 18 predicted proteins | sample 618341 | NCBI WGS metagenome assembly LFRM01 (sample SAMN03654438, study PRJNA283298) | anaerobic digester metagenome | isolation source: pool of bioreactors CSTR01a, CSTR02a, and CSTR03a thermophilic anaerobic... | place: Denmark: Kgs. Lyngby | collected 2014-05-21 | reverse complement strand
TAAGGATACATATACTTTGTGGGGTACTAATTATTATGATTATGAAAAAATCACTTTAAAAAGTCAGATGGTTAGAATCAATCCTTCATTAATAATAGCTAGTGGTTTTGACAAGCTAGACCCTTATGCTAGATTTGGTGTGATATTAGGCTTCGGCTCTATTACTTATACTGATCTATATGAAGAATATGAAAATAATCTATTAGAAGATAAAGCAATAGAAAAGTGGAAATTTAATGGTGGAATTGCTTTTGGCCTTTCATCAGCACTTGGCCTTATGTATCACATATCAGATTTAATATCTGTTTATGGAGAATTAGATTTAGTAAGTATGAGTTATGCTCCTAAAAAAGGTGTTATGACAGAGAATACCATTAATGGAGTAGATCGATTACCAAATTTAACAACTTATGACAAAGAAATCGAATTTCTAGATGAAATTACTTTTGATTATGATAATCCTCCATCAACAGCAGAACCTAGTAAAGAGCCAAAAGAATATTTTCCTTATAGCAGCATAGGACTTAATATAGGAGTTAGATTTTCATTCTAAAAAGGCCTTTTAAAAATTAATTTTTTTGTGTTTACAGTATAATTACTCAAAAATAAATAAAGGTGGGTTCTATGATTTTTTTAAATCAAAAGTAAAAAAATAAATTTTTAAAACCCATCATTATTATATTGTGATATCAATTTTTAATAAGGATATATTATATTTTTATTGATAGAATAATAAAATATTAATTTATACTATGTAATATGCAATTTTTTTTTACATGTCAAACTGCATTTACATAATTTAGATGTTTATATTTATGAATATTAATTTTGTTTTTCTAATATTTTTAGTTTACTTGTAATATTTCTTTTTCTTTGGCTTCTATCATAGCATCTACCTGTTTTATAGCATTATCTACGATATCTTGAAATTCCTTTTCTGCTTTTTTTATTTCATCCTCAGATATGCCTTCTTTTTCTAATTTTTTTAATTTCTCAAAATAATCTCTACGTATATTACGGATAGAAATTTTAGCTTTTTCTCCTTCAGATTTAGCTAGCTTCACATATTCTTTTCGCCTTTCTTCAGTTAGTTGTGGTACGTTAATTCTTATTATTTCACCGTTATTTATGGGTGTGAATCCTAAATTTGCATTTAAAATAGCTTTTTCTATCACCATAAGTATTGATTTATCCCAAGGTTGTATTACTATTGTTCTAGCATCAGGTATATTAATACTTGCTACTTGATTGAGCGGTGTCATCGTACCATAGTAATCTATCTTTATATCATCAAATAAAGATGGATGAGCTTTTCCTGTTCGTATTTTTACTAACTCTCTATTGAGATATGTGAGCGTATTATTTAAGTTTTCATCAAAATTTTTCTTAAGATCAGAAATTAAGTCTTCCATATATTTTTTTACAAATATACATAAAAATTGCAACTTACACTAAGGATTTTTTTTAAAAAGTTTAAATATTTAGTTAATAATTTTTTAAGAAAATAAATTACTTATTAGTCAACAGGAAGAAACACATTACTTTTTCAAAGCATTTTCTAATATTTATTTTCCCACATCATATTTATAATGTTATCTATTTCTTTTCTTGCAGGGCTTTTTTCACTCAAAACTCGATAGACGCTATAAATGAATGGGAATTTTTTTATATTTTCACCTAAAATTTCAGCTAGGGTCAAAGTACCATAATAGCCTTCAACGGTTTGTTTCATTTCTATTTTTGAATATTCTAAAGAATATCCTTTGCCCAGTAAAATACCAAATGATCTATTACGAGAAAATTGACTATAAGCAGTTACTAAAAAATCTCCTAAATATAAAGGTTGTAGTATATCCACTTCAATATCATTTTTTAGATATTTCAAAAAATCTTTCATTTCTTTAACTAATTTCGTAATTAAGATACTTAAAAAATTATCTCCTAATCCATAACCTATGCACATACCTGCAAGTATTGCATAAATATTTTTCACCACAGCTGCATATTCTGCTAATTCTAAATTTTCGTCATATTCTAGATGGAGAAAATATGAATCTAGTAATGGAGCTACCATCTCAAACATTAAAGGATTTTTAGAAACTAAGCTTAAATGTGTGAAATGTTCCATGACTATTTCTTCAGCATGAGAAGGTCCAAGAATTGCTAGATAGTCTGTTAATGGTATATCTATAACCTTTTCAAAATATTGATGTAGCGGCATTTTTTTATTTGGTATCAAACCTTTTATAGCTACTACTATTTTTTTATTCTTAAAAAAAGATTTATCTACTTTAGACAATACATTATCTAAAAAAGCTGCTGGTATTGAGATAAATACGATATCACTATTATTAAGTCCACTTTCTAATGAAGAGTGTAGCTCTAATTTATTTAAGTCAAAATTCACATAAGCTAAATATTTTGAATTATGACGATGTGTTTTTATACAATGTAAAACTTCTGGATTAGTAATGATCCAATTTAGCTTAACTATATTATTAGTTAATACTTTGGCCAAAGCTGTAGCCATACTACCATATCCTATTAAGCCAACTTTGTCTTTCATAATATTATTATTTGTTTAATTTTAATTTTTTTGGCTCTATTCAGAAATAATGTTGTTATACCAATTATCATTTTATATGAGCAATTTATTAAACTTTTCTTTGTGAACTTAGTGCCTTCTTTGCGAACTTTGTGGTTAAATAATATTAGAAACCACAAAGAACACAAAGATATTACACAAAGAAAGCAAAGATTACTATTCATAATTTCGATATGGCTATCTGAAAACAACATTTTCTTTAAATAGAGCCAATTTTTTTTTAAAAAAATGGTAAATTAATCATACCAGTTATATTTATTTATAACACACATTCTAAACAACACTTATCAAAAACATTTAATGTTGAACTATGACTTTTTGTAAATATGCTTTGTCTTCTATTGTTATCTGAAGCAAGTATATACCATCTGTTAGGTGAGACAAATCTACATAAAAATTATTATTTGTATTTACAAAAATATTTGTAGATGTCACTCGACCAGTGATATCTATAATTGCAATACTTTTTAATGTTTCATTATCTGGTAGGGAGATATATACTTTGTCACTAGTAGGATTTGGATAGATTTCAATAGTAGTGGATAATAAATTTTCTATATTATCACAATCATCTAAAAATGCCACAATAGGTACTTTAGTACTAGCACAATCAGGAAGTTTGATTTCCCAATTATAATAATAATAATAATAAGATGGGTCAAAAGCCGAATTATTTTTAATAGATAAAATATTATTTAATTGGTATGGATAATTGCTACCATTATTATTTCTCCATAAATTTGGTGTTCCTGGTCCCCACAATTTCAAATTATTGGCTACAGGTAATGCAAAGTCAAGATGCACACGAGATATATTCTTTGGTATGTATACATTTTTAGAAGTAATGGTATTGCCTTGATAATCAGTTAATTCAATAAGTCTATTACCTGCAGACGAAGCATTTACTTCTACAGAAACCAATGTACATTCTGTGAAGCAATCAAAAGTCAGATAATGTCGATTAGTATTTGTAAAAAAGCCACCATTACTTGAACTGCGAGTATCACCTACATAATGAGTAGTTGGAACGAAAAAATCTTGTACCCAATAAGTAGTAGTTTGAGATAAAGGAGGGGTAATATAAGTACTACCATTATAGAAATTATATAAATCTGAATAGGATGAATACCACAAAATAACTCCATTACCAATGGCAATAAGTGTAGCTGATTCATTTTCACAAATAGTATCATTGATAACTATTGGGGGCGCAGGTCTATTAATATTAACAATATTTTGTTTAGTAATCATATCGGTGCCGTAGTTATTAGTTGCTGTTAAGGAAACATTATAGTCTCCATTATCATTATATATGTGTATTGGTGATTTTAGATTTGATGTAGTGCCATCTCCGAAATCCCATAGCCAAGAAGTAGGATTATGAAAAGATCTATCAATAAATTTAACAAAACCATTACATTTATTGATAGAATCAATAGAAAAATCAGCAAGGGGTGCTAAATCAGGAGCATTACAAACCCATACCGCCTCAAATCCAGATAAATTAAGAGCTTGATCGGAATGAAGCAATAAAGTCAATTGTCCGCCTGATGATATTATAGTATCAGGAGCTCCTGTTGTATTGCAATACCTACCCATAGATGGGCTATTAGTGTTTGGCCCATCAAATATTTCTAAATAATCATAATTGCAATAGCTACTACTACCTGGTTCTATATCAAAAGAATTAAAAAAAAGAGTAATAGAAGTAGCATTAGGTGGGCTAATAGTTATTCTAGCGTCTGACATATCGTCATAATTTCCATTAGGACCGCCGCCATCATATATTATACCATGACAATGAGTTATAATACCACCATAACCATTTAAAGGCATAACAACATGGCACATCTTATCAGGAGCGATAGAAATATAATTAGCCATTATTAAAGTGTCAGTACCACAAAGATCACCATCAGCTATCAATTTAACCGTATAATTGCCATAATTATTAAATGTATGAGTGGGGCTTATATTAGTACTTGTGTATCCATCACCAAAGTCCCAATAATAAGACATTCCATTATTTGATTGATTAATAAACTGGACAGTTAATGGTGGTTCACAGTTTTCAGTAATATTAGCAGTGAAATTAGCAATCACTTGAGGTTGATAAGGTTCACCTACACCTATGGCATACATAGCATCAGTAATAGCTTGTACTTCAGCTGAACAAGCACCATATAAATTTGTAGCTACTACTATTGTAAAGAAGCGTGCATCATAGTATGTAGCATTTGGCGGTAAATAATTTACCAAGGTATAATAAGCTATCTTTGCAGCTTTTTCCATTCCAATACCAGTTACTGAATAATTATTCCCTAGATCATTGGCACCTGTTTTACCATTCACTACTATATAAAACCAATGACTCATTACAGTTCCATTATTGTGTACTTCATTATTTAGATCCCAATAATCACCGAAATAAGTATCAGGATTTTCATAATAATTTGGGTTAGCCAATGACCTAAATGCAGAACCTATATCCTCACCTATCGTCCAGTTAGCTGTATTGGGTTTAGCATAAAATTCTACAACTGTGCCAAAGATATCACTGAAAGCTTCATTTAATGCTCCAGATTCACCAGCATACACTAGTCCGGCTGTGAATTCAGTCAATCCATGTGTGATTTCATGTGCAATAATATCTACAGTAGTAAGTGGTGAATGCATAGCATCACCATCTCCATAAGTCATATAATAACCATTCCAAAAAGCATTTACATTACTTGATAAGCCCATTTCTATTAGGTTAGCGTGTATATAATTATATAAGGCAAAACCATTATTATCAATACTATTGCGATTAAAAGTATTTAAAAAATAATCATAATATTTTTCTGTAGCCCAATGAGCATCTGTAGCCACCTCATCTTTTTGAGGATTTACATTATTCCAATAATTGTCATCATCGGTGAAATCCACAGCATTATAATAATTGCTACCCATTTGCATATTAAAAGTAAAAATACCATTACCTCTTCCCGATTCACGCAATCTATAATAACCATTATAATAATCTGTGATTATTGGTTGTATTCCACTATATTTAGTAACTGCTGTACCTTGCGTATCGGTATGATGTATTTTGTCTATTACATCAATTATATTACCTTTTTCGGCATCTATGTAATAATCTTTTTTAGAATGTGGGTATTTAGAATAAATAGTTAATTTATAAGCTAAAACCTCTTTATCTGCAGTTTTATATATAACTAGTTGAGGTTTCGGGTAATAAGTAGCATTCTCATCTTTGGTCATCATTTTTAAATATTTCTCTTCGTCTTTGTCTTGCCACATGTAAACATCTGCGTTATGCTCAATGATAGCTATCTCTATAGCTTTGTTTTTACTAATTACTGGATTTGTTTTGGCTTGCAAATTTAGCCATATAGTACCACTGTATGATTCTACTTTTTCATTTTTTACATGAATTTTAAAAATAGCCCATTCTACAGGTATAGTATCATAATACTGTTGATATTTATAATGCTCGAAACCTAATAAATCTTTTTCTACGTTTAACAATTTGTACGAAAGATTATAATTTTTTTGCCATTCAGATAAAATTTGATCAATTGATTTTGAAATATCTGAACTAAATTTGATGTAAGTGGGAAAAGTTTTATTGCTATTGTAATAGATATGTTCTGTGCCTTGCATTATTTTTTCGGCTTCTACTTTTTTGTACTCTTGAGAGTTGATAAAACTTGATATTAATATTAATAAAACAAGCGAAAATAATTTTTTCATAATTTTTTTTAATTTCTAGTTAATACTGGTTTTCAATGTGTATTATATTAATAAATAGGCTCCCAGTCGCCATACGACTCTGTTACTACAAAAGTTTTTGGTTCAGTCGTAAAGCGAACATTACCATTATAGCTCCAATCTAAATACTCTGAATTACCGCCACCAGTGGTAGTGATCAGAAACCTTCTACCAGTAAAACCGAAATATCTAGCTTTATCAGCTTGCAAAGGTTCATCGCCACCTGATGGATCTACGGGTATCCATCCATAGTTTGGCAAATATACTTCTACCCAGCGATGAAAAACTTCATCCATAGAAGCGGCTTCACCACGTTCTACGACAGAGCCTACATATCTAGCTGGTACTCCAGCAGCTCTACACATAGCTATAAAAACGAATGTATATTCAGAGCACGAACCATTACCTCTTTCTAGTACTGTAGGAGCTGTATTCCATCCGCCTGCACGCTCATAATACAATTTATCATGTAGATAATGATAAATGTTTTTTACAATTTTATAAACATTTAATTCATTTCCAATGGCTTCTTGCACTGCTTTTTGAATAGTTGGATGAGTAATATCATATTTCTCATCGTCTACTAGATAAATTTTCTTTAATTTTTCTGGTATATCATTTAATGTGCCTACTTTTTCTGGATAAATAAAATAACGTGTGTCATACATAATAGCATCTACATACATTTCTATTTGCACCTTGGTTCCTGCACTTACATTATCATAATGAAAATGTGCAATTTTTTGCCCCCATTTATCAGTCAAAATTTTTGTTGGTTTTGTAGAAAATTGCACTTCTCCTAAAATCTCTTGATTATCCATTGACTGAGGGATAGCAAAATAAAAATCTAAGGTATTCACCTTGCCAGGACCGAAATTCATAGCACTTTGTGTGAAAACAAGCTTAGCAGTTCTAGATTTAGTCTTTATTAATTTATCATCATCACGTATTTTCATTTGGTATAGACTATCAGTTTGGCTATCTACGAGCCATAAGTAGTTGCCATCGAAGGCCATGCCTCTCGGGTATTCATTAGGAGAATATGTAAGTATTATTACACTACCATCAATCGGAGAAACTTTATATATCTCATTTCTAATATGGTTAGCGATCCATAAATAACTCCCATCATAGCTCAAACCAGTACAACCTCTTGATGGAGCTGTAAATTCTATAATCGAAGTGCCATCATAGGGATTAAACTTAATAAGTTTATTATCTGTTGCACTTATTACCCACATGTATTTTCCATCATAGGTGAGATCTTGTGGATTAGAAAAAGGTAATGATGTATGATGTAATACGTTACCATTCATCGTATCGATCATGTAAAGGTACCCAGTAAAAAATTCATCGCCTTGTGGTATGCCACCTCTCTCATCTATTACCCATAAATGTTGGCCATCCCAAGCTAAGCCAGTAGTCCAATATCCAGGTGCAGAAATAGATTTTATTATATGTCCATCTTTAGTATCTATTTTATACAATGAATCTGTGCCTCTATCGGCTACCCATAAATATTTGCCATCGTATGTAAGTCCTGTACAATGCCTATTAGGTGCTTTTAATTTTTTAATTATTTCGCCAGGATATGCGAATAATGATATTACTATAAAAAAATTGATTAAAAAAAATAATTCCTTTTTCATAATTTTTTTTCAAATTTAATAAAAAATAAATAAAAACAATATTATTTGTTTTCTTTTATTAATTTTGCAATTATGAAACTAAATAATTTTGATGATATTCGCTCTTTTAGAGATAATGAAGTAAACCATTATCTAAAAATAGTTGTAAAAGATCCTTTGTTTTTAGAAATTTTAGCTTATCAGTTTGGCAAAGAAAATTTATCTTGGTGGTTAGAAAGTATCTCTAAAATAAATACAATAAAAGAATTACAAACCACTTTATTGAAACCTTTATTAGAAAATTTATTACAAAAATCTGTATCTGAATTAACTTATTCAGGATTAGAATATCTAGATAAAAATGAAAGCTATTTATTTATTTCTAATCATAGAGATATACTATTAGATTCATTTATTTTAAATTACATTTTTTTTATTAATGGATTTGAAACTATAGAATCTGCTATTGGAAATAATCTCCTAGTAATGCCATGGATAGAATATTTAGCTAGATTAAATAAAACTTTTATTGTACAGCGTAATCTTGAAGGTAAAAAATTTTATTATGCTTCACATAAGCTATCACAATATATCAATGACTGTTTATTAAATAGAAATCAATCTATATGGATAGCACAGCAAGAGGGTAGAAGCAAGGATGGCAATGACATAACACAATCATCATTGATTAGAATGATTTTGTTAGCAGCTGATAAAGGTAAAGAAATAGAGCTTCTAAATAAATATAAAATCATTCCTGTGTCTTTATCTTATGAATATGATCCTTGTGTAATCTATAAAATCATAGATAATTATCTACATTCTCATGGCAAAACTTTTGACAAATCTGATGAATTCAGATTAAATGAAATGAAAGAAGGCTTGATAGAATATAAAGGGAATGTACATTTTTCGATTTCAAAACCACTGAGTTTTAAAAAGAATAATCAAAATTTAAAAGATTTGATCAAGCTGGTAACATCACAAATAGATAAAGAAATACATAAAAATTATATTATTTATCCATTTCATTGGTACTGCTATGATAAAGTGAATAATTCTAGTGAAAATATCGAAAAATATTATGGAAAAGAAAATGAATTTGAAAATTATATAAACAATCAAATAAATAAATTAAAAATATTTACAAAAAATGAGTTAGACAATGTAGATGCTATGATTCTTTGTATATTTAAATTTTATGCTCAAATTGTAGAAAATTATTTAAAAGCTTGTTCTTTTTCTTTATGAATTTAATTATTTTTTTATTCAGTTTTTGTGCTATCTTTTACTATTAAGAAAATAGTTTCATTATCTTTTTTAAAAAAATATGTTTTTCTTGCATATATTTCTAACTGTTCTTTATCTTTTTTTAATCTTTGCATCTCTAATGAATCTTCTACGATTTTTTGCTTATAATATTCATTTTGTTCTTTTGCTTGATTAAGTTCTTTTTTATATTTCCTTAATTTTATCAAATTATTATTATCCAAAAATATTATTAAAATTAAAAAGATTAATAATGCTATTAGGTATTTATATTTATCTATTTTTCTAAAAAAATTTTTCCACGTCATTAGAGTGATTTATACAAAATTATTAAAAAAATAATAAACACGTATTTGATTTTTTAAAAATACTATAAAATTGATAAACACTTACTCAATGCTATTTTTACAAAAAAAGATTAAGTAAACAAATAAATGATTTAAAGACTAAAATATTAAATAAATATTTTTATGAGACGATTCGTCTTTCTTTAATTTTAGCTTTTTTACCTCTTAATTTACGGAAATAATAAATACGTGCCCTACGTACGCGACCTCTTTTATTTACCTCGATTTTTGCAATAAAAGGATCAGTGAATGGGAATATTCTCTCTACACCTACATTATTAGAAATTTTACGTACAGTAAAAGTCTTATTGAGGCCTTTGCCCTTTATTTGAATAACTACACCTTGAAATTGTTGTATTCTCTCTTTATTTCCTTCTTTGATTTTATAATGTACAGTTATAGTATCACCAGCTCTGAATTCAGGAAAATCAGGCTTAGTATTTAACTGCTCTTCTACGTATCTAATAAGATCATCTCTGCCCATATCTAATATTTTTAAAAAAATTGTTTGCAAAATTAAACATTTTTTTTCATCTGTGCATATTTTTTAAAAGAATTTTAATTATTTTTTTAGTTTGTTTATTATTATAAAAAATATTAATAAATTTGCAGAAATTTAATAAATTATGAAAAAGTTACAATTTGCATTTTTTAGTGTATTAATTATCACATCTTTAACAGCTTTTGGGCAAAAAAGTAAATCTTCAAACAAACCTTTTGCAGCTGAGATTACATATAAAATCGAGTACCAGGGTAATTGGGATCCAGCAGTGGTAGCTCAACAACCTAAAGAATTAAAAGTTTATGTTTATGGTAACAAAATGAAAACTGTTATGGATCTTTCTGGTATGGGCTATATAACTACTATTCAAAATGGAGATGATACCACCAATATAATACTTATAGATATACCATTAGCTGGATTAAAGAAATATGTAAAAATATCAAAAGAAAACATTTTAGATAAATTCGAAGAAAGTCAACCAGAGATCAGGTATATTGATTCTACAAAAGAAATAGCCGGATACAAAGCATATAAAGCGGAATATATTGTAAAAGATGAGTTTGGCGATCCTGACCTTACAGTTGTTTGGTATTCCCCCGAAATAAATGATGGCCAAATAAATGCATCTGGAGATTTTGCTGGATTAAAAGGCTTCCCCATGGAATATTATTCCTCAGAAGATGATGCTATTATTGTTTTTAGAGTCACAGAAGTCAAAACTAGTAAAGTGAAACTTAAAGATACTGATTTTCTGATTCCTAGTGACTTTGATGAATTAACAGAAGAAGAAGCTAAAGAGTTACTCGGACAGTAAATATATTTGCTTACTTGTTAAGAGGGAATTATTATTATCCTCTAAAAAATCAGTTTAAGGAGTCCAAAAGATATAAAAACTGTGGTGATGTGTAAGCAGATAATTTGATATTTCATTCTGTGAAGGTGCATGGTTTTATATTTTTAATTTCTAAAACTTTAAAAATTTATTCATAGTTGTTTGTAATTTATAATTTGAAATATTCAATTGTAAATTGCAACTTATAGGTGATTTGTTAATTTGTAATTTATTTTTAATTTTGTAACAATTTGATTATATCTAAATGATTTTATGACTCAAAAGAAAGAAAATAAAATAATAAACGATAAAAAAAAAGCTAAAAACACTGTAAAAGCTAAGCAAAGTACTAAAAAAAGTACCAAAAGTAGCGATACTACAGATAATAATATTTTTAAAACAAATTTTAGATCTATCATATATTGGATTTGTTTATCATTAATATTATTATCTGCTATTTATATATTTTTATCCATAATATTTTATTTTTTTTATGGAGTAGCTGATGAACCTTTTTTAATTAATGGATTCTCATCTATTTCTGATATCAACTTTCACTCATCGAATCCATTAGGAAATTTTGGAGCTTGGATCGGATATGAATTAGTAAAACAAGGTTTTGGGATAGCTGCTTTTTTAATTCCAATATGGCTTTTTTTGCTATTTTATTCACTTGCTAAAAATAATTTTTCTATTTTCCTTAAATATCAAACCCATACACTAATACCTCTCATATTATTACCACTATTTTTGTCTTTATTTGGTGATATAGCTGGTGGTTTATGGGGCACTAAAGTTAAAAATTTATTGACACCATACATAGGTACTTTTTTTTATGCTATCATTGCTATTAGTATTAATGTAGCATATTTTTTCTGGCTTTTTAGTATTTCATATAAAAAATTATTCGCTAATGTTTTGTCTATTACAAAAATAAAATCCAAAAAATCTAGCAACGACAAACAACCATTAATACAAGACAAAGAAGCTATTATAAATAATGATTCTCAAGTCAATATAGAAGAGTCTCAACTTCAATATGCATGGGATATAAATGATAGCAATATAGTATCAGACAATAAAATCAAATCTAAAAAAGATAAAACTATAAAAGATGATATAGAATTTACGATAGAAGAAAATAAAAATACAATAACTGTAGAAAACATAACAAATGAAACTGAAAAGCAACAAGAATTTATACCTGAAATATACAATTTAGATTATCAATTACCACCATTAGATATATTAAAATATTATGAAAAAGAAAATAATAAGGTTTCCATAGAAGAATTAGAAGCTAATAAAAACAAAATAATAGAAACCTTAGCTCAATATCAGATACAAATCAGTAAAATCACTGCTACCGTGGGCCCTACAGTTACATTATATGAGATTGTACCAGCCCCAGGTATTCGAATTTCGCGTATTAGAAGCTTAGAAGATGATATAGCACTTTCACTGGCGGCTTATGGAATACGTATAATAGCTCCTATACCAGGTAAGGGGACTGTAGGTATAGAAGTGCCAAATTCTAAAAAAGAGATTGTATCTATTAGAACAGTTTTAGAAAGTGAAAAATTTAAGAATTTCAATGGCGAATTACCAATAGTTCTTGGTAAAACGATTTCTAATGATGTTTATGTAACAGACTTAACTAAAATGCCACACCTTTTAATAGCTGGTGCTACAGGACAAGGTAAATCTGTTGGTTTGAATACTATTATAACGTCTTTATTATACAAAAAATTACCTCACGAAGTTAAATTTATTTTTATTGATCCCAAAAAAGTAGAATTAGCACCTTATAGTTTACTCGAACATCATTATCTTGCAAAAATACCAAAAGAAGAAGAGGCCATCATAACAGATGTAAGCAAAGTGGTAGAAACGTTGATTTCATTAACTATTTTGATGGATGTCAGGTATGAACTTTTAAAAATGGCTGGGGTAAAAAATATTATTGAATACAATAAAAAATATTTATCTGGTAAATTAGATCCTGAATTAGGACACGAATTTATGCCATATATTGTTCTTGTAATAGATGAGTTCGCAGATTTGATAATGACCGCAGGCAAAGAAGTAGAGCTACCTATAGCTCGTATAGCTCAATTAGCTAGAGCTGTTGGTATACATTTGATAATAGCTACTCAAAGACCATCAGTAGATGTAATAACGGGTAAAATTAAGGCAAATTTTCCAGTACGAATTGCATTCAGAGTTTCTAGCAAAGTAGACTCACGAACGATTCTAGATATGAATGGCGCAGAGCAATTAATAGGTAGGGGAGACATGTTAATAGCTGTCGGTACTGAAGTGATACGTATACAATGTGCTTTTATAGATACGCCTGAAATAGATGCTCTAATGGAATATATTTCTCAGCAACCAAGTTTCCCTGAAGCATATCTTTTGCCTGAACCTATTATAGAAGGGACTGAATATAAAATTATAGATGTACAAAGTTTGGATCCATTGTTATTAGATGCTGCAGCTATTATTATTACTTCGCAATCTGGTTCTACTAGCCTCCTACAACGTAAACTCCAAATAGGATATAATAGAGCAGGTAGAATAATGGATCAATTAGAGGCTCTAGGCATCGTAGGACCACCTGCAGGTAGTAAACCACGTGAAGTTTTGATTGCTGATATAACACAATTGGAACAGATTTTGAATAACATGAATTAAAAAAAAAATAAATATTATGAAAAATATTAAAACCTTTTTTATTATTTTATTTCTGCCATTCGCATTAGTTTCTCAAGTTATAGATCCTAGGGCTCAACAGATTTTGGATGAGTCATATAATAAAATTAAAAATTATAAATCCATTCAAATAGATTTTACCTATACTATAAAAAATGAAGAAAAAAATACTAGACAACAAAATAAAGGTTCTATAATGTTAAAGGGTAATAAATATAAATTGGTTTTAGATGATCAAATAATTTTTTGTGATGGCTCTACTAAATGGACATTTTTTGTAGATGATAATGAAGTACAAATAAATAATGTGGATGTTAATGAAGAGCTTTTGCCTAACTATATTCTTTTAGCTGATTACAAAAAAGATCATTATCCTAAATTTATTCGTGAAATGCCTAAAAGTAATAAAGTTATTAACATAATTGATTTAGTACCTAAAACTTCTAAATCTTATTATAAAATCAGATTAGAAATAGATAATAATACTAAATTGCTCAATAGTGCTTCTATTTATAATAAAGATAATAATACTTTTATTTATGTCATTGATAGATTTATAACTGATATAGACGCTCCAGATAGTATCTTTGTTTTTAATCCAAAGGATCATCCAGGTGTTTTTATTAATGATATGAGATGAAAAATAGAGTTATACTGAATAAAAGAGTAAAAATTTAGATATTGTAGCAAAGTGTTATTGTATGATCTAAGTTATTAATGTAATGATAAAAAAGATAAAACATTATTTAGATACTCATTATTATCCTAAAACTGATAAATCTTATACATTTCTGATAGAAACATTTAATAAAGGCGTACAAAACTCTTTGCTAGGTGTGAGAGCAGCGGCAATAGCATTTAAGCTAATAATGGCTGCTATTCCACTTTTAATAGTAATATTAAACCTTTTACCTTCATTTTTCACTATAGACAATCTAAGTTCTTTTTTAATATTATTAGAGGAATACCTTCCCAGTAATGTATACAATGTAATAGATGGTCCCATCAAATATATCTTATTCGATACTACGAGAGGATATACTGGAATATGGATGTTTGCTGCATTATTTATTGCATTGAATAGTGTGAGATTGATAATGGAATCTTTTAATGCATCTTATCATATTAAAGAAACTAGACCTATATGGGAACAATTTTTTACTGCTATCATCGTCTGGCTTTTGCTAACCTTGTTATTAGTAATTTCTATTAGTTTATTTTTGACAAATAAAAATTTTTTTCAATGGTTAGTTTCATTAAATTTGATCAAACCAGGCGTCATACGTTCATTTTATTTTGTAGCTAAATATATTTTATTTTTTATTTTACTCATTATTTTGATAGAAGTAATATTTTATATAGCACCAGCTCGTAGGCGTAAATTCAGATTTATGACACCTGGCACTATCATCGCGGCATTATCTACGTTGATCATTAGTGGGGGGTTCGATTTTTTCATAACGCATTTTTCTAATTTTAATAAAATCTATGGACCTTTAGCTACTATTTTTATTTTCTTTTTATGGTTGCAGACAGTTGCTTTTATGATATTAGTAGGTTTCGAAATAAATGCTGTAGTTTATCTAGCTGATGATGACCATCCCAGACCTATACTACCTAAACTGAATTTCAAAAAATTATTTACAAAATCATCTAAAAAGAGTAAAAAAAGCTAGTAATTTATGAATTATAATAAAAAAAATATAGAGGAACTTAATAGATTATCTATAGAGCAATATAAAACAGTCAAAAAACTACCAATATATTTAGTATTGGATAATATACGTAGTAAATACAATGTGGGTTCTATCTTTAGAACAGCTGATGCTTTTCGCATAGAAAAAATATTTCTCTGTGGTATTACTCCTTGTCCACCTGATAGAGAAATCGAAAAAACTGCACTGGGAGCTACTAAGAGTGTGGACTGGCAATATCTATCTGATACATTATCCTGCGCCAAGCTTTTAAAAGATCAAATGGTTTTTTTATTAGCAGTAGAGCAAACCTTTAATAGTACTTCCATTATAAATTTACCATTTAATTTACCTCTACCTATTGCAATAATATTAGGACATGAAATAAAAGGAGTAGATGACAAAATCTTAGAAATGGTGAATATAGCTGTAGAAATTCCCCAATGGGGCACTAAACACTCATTAAATGTATCAGTAGCTGCTGGAATAACAATGTGGGAGGTCGTAAAAAGAAATATAGACAAAATAGACACTGTAGAAAGTAAATAAGGAGAATAAAAATCAAACATCTAAAATGATTAAAATTTAGATGAGATAAATAAGAAATACTTTAATAAGAGATGTACTATTAAGAATAATATTTTTTTATTTTAATTAAAAATTTTTAATTTTTAAAAAATTGACTAATTTTGCAAAATATTTTAAGCGGATGTGGCGGAATTGGTAGACGCTCCAGACTTAGGATCTGGTGCCGAAAGGCGTGGGGGTTCGAGTCCCTTCATCCGCATTTTTAAATATTATAATAAAAATGAAAATAGAAAAGACAACTACAGAAAACAATTTATCTGATATTTTAATTAATTTAGAACCTCAGGATTATAATGAAGAATATCATAAAAAAATCAAACAAATAAGGCAATCTGTTAATATTCCGGGTTTCAGACCAGGGAAGGCTCCTTTGTCATTGATAGAAAAAAGATATAAAGCTGATGTACTTAGTGAGGAAATTATTAAAAAAGCTTATGACTTATTTTATCAATATATTAATGAAAATAAAATTTCTTATGTAGGAAAACCTATTATGAAATTTGATAATTTTAATCTTGATAAAGATACAGAATTTGCTATTAATTTTCAAATTATTGAACTTCCACATCTAGATATAGATTTACCACAAGATTTAGAACTTACCAAATATAATATTATAGTCAATGATGAAGAAATAAATGATGTCATTGATTCTATGACTAACAAAATGGGGCAGATACAAGATGTAGACTCTTTTAGTGAAGCAGATTATGTACTTCTTGATTTTGAATTTGAATTAGATGATTCTAAAATCAATAAATTTGTCTCAATAGAACCCAAAAAAGAAAAAAAATTAAAATTAGATGCTCTAAAAGATATTACAATTGATAATTCTATTGAAATTAATGTTTTAGATGTGTTTAATACTTTCGAAGAAGCAAATGAAATTTTATTTCCAAATGAACAACAAAAATTAGATACAGATAAAAAAATAAAACTGAGTTTAAAATTTGCATACAAAATAGAACCTGCACCGATTGATCAAGTATTATTTGACAACGTTTTTCCGAGTAGAAATATACAAAGCGAGGAAGAATTTAGACAATCTATTGCTGAAGTTGTAGAAAAGTCTCATAAAGCAGATACTATAAATAGTATTATAAAACAATTAACAGATTATTTATTAGAAAATTATCCTTTTGATTTACCAAAAGATATTTTATATGAGCAAATGGTGCAAATAAATAATGAACAAGAAAATGGATTGACTCCTGAACAAATTTCTGATAATTTTGATGTTTTTGTAGAAAATATAAAAAGAGAACATTATCTAAATATCATAGCTGTGAAATATGGAATAAATATTGAATTCGATGATTATAAAAATCTTATAGCTTCTGAATATAACATATCAAGTGACGATTTAGAAAACGACGAAGAGAAAAAGCAACTTGTAGATTATATGTTAGAGCAATTATCTAAAGATAGTGATGCTTTAGATGATACTAGAAATGTGATATTAGTTAATAAAGTTTATGAAATTGTTTTAGATAAATGTAATATTGTAGAAAAAGAAATCACTTATTTAGAGTTTTCAGAATTAAATAAAAATTAAGGATTTTTTTTTTAAAAAACTATATCCTAATAATTCTGAATATTTCATTCTGTAGTATATCTCAGTAGGTACATATGTTATTATTAATTTTTTTTTAATTATCACCATCATCTGGTAGCTGAGGTGATAGAGGAGCTGGNNCTCTGTGGGATATTAACGGGTAGTTGAGTTTGTTCAATGGCTTCTTTTACTTGACTACCTTTTATTTGCTCGCCTTTAGGCATTGCTATCGAAGAGGCAATGCTCAATACCAAAATCATAATTGCCATTATCCATGTAGCTTTTTCTAATTTATTTGCTGATTCTCGAGCTCCAAACATCGTATTAGCTACTGAAAAATTAGCTGCAAAACCAGCTTTAGGATTTTGTATTAATATGATTACGGCTAATAATATAGCCACTATAATAGCTATTATCATAAATGTTAAAACTGCTCCACCCATACTTTTAATATATATTATATTTTTTGCAAATTTACATCTAATTTTTTAATTTATAAAATTTATTTTGCTCAAAATAAATTAATTTTTTACATTGGCTATTTCTATAATGAAAAAAATTATAGAAATTTGCAATTAAATAAAATTATTTTTACTTATGATAGTTTCTTTAAATCTTATTAAGCAATTCATAAATCCTTGGCAGGTATCTAATGAAGAGGTATATGATATTTTAAATTCAGTAGGCTTAGAAGTAGAGCAAGAGATAGAATATGAGAATATACCAGGCCTATTAAATCATATCGTTGTAGGAGAGGTATCATCAGTTGAAAAAATCGAAGGGACAGACCATCTTCATAAAACATTAGTAAATATTGGTAATGGTCTCACTAAAACCATTGTTTGTGGCGCACCTAATGTAGCTATAGGTCAAAAAGTTGTCGTGGCTCTAGATGGTGCTTTAGTGAAAATAAATAATGAATGGATAAAATTAAAAAAAACTAAAATTAGAGGTGTACAAAGTGAAGGTATGATATGTGCCGAAGATGAATTAGGTATAGGCGAATCACACGAGGGAATTTTAGTTTTGCCCAATAATATACCAATAGGTGAGAAAGCCAATCTCTTATTTAAAGATCTCCTTTATCAAGATCTTATTTATCAAATAGCACTCACGCCTAATAGAGCAGATGCAGCCTCGCATCTAGGCGTAGCTCGAGATATCTATGCAGCCTTTAAGCAACGTTATCAGCAAAAAGAAATGATTTTTATTACTCCCGAAGTAATTGATATAAAACCGTCTAAATACCTACCTATTTCTATTGAAATTAAAAATCCGGAAGCTTGTCCAAAATATTGTGGTATTGTCATAGATAATGTAAAAGTAAAAGATAGTCCTAGCTGGTTAAAAAATTATTTGAATGCTTGGGGAATGAAAAGCATCAACAATATTGTTGATATTTCTCAATATATTATGATGGAAATAGGACAGCCTTTGCATATTTTTGATTATGATAAAATAATTGGCAATAAACTAATTATAAAAAATGTAGAAAAAGGTACTAAATTTAAATTTTTAGATGGTATAGAGCGTGAATTGTCTGAAGGAGATCTGATGATATGTAATACTGATGAGCCTATGTGTATGGCTGGTATAATGGGTGGCATGTATAGTGGAGTTACATATACTACTAAATCTATTTTTATTGAAAGTGCTTATTTCGATCCCACTTATATTCGTAGATCTGCTCGTAGGCATAATCTGCATACAGAAGCAGCATATCGTTACGAGAGAGGTGTAGATTATAGTATTTTAGAGTATGCTATCAAAAGAGCTGCTAAATTGATCTTAGAAGTAGCTGGTGGCGAAATAGCTTCTGATATTGTATGTGATATTGCTAAATTGATTAAGCCTACTATCATTACTTTTTCTTTAAATAATATTAATAAATTTTTGAGTACTAATATTATAAAAGACAATGCTAAGCGAATATTGCATGATCTTAATTTCAATTTATTAGATGATGACGGTGACATATTGACCGTGGAAGTACCTATGGCTAAAGTAGATGTAAAGCAGTCTGTAGATATAGCTGAGGAGCTTATTCGCATCATTGGATTTGATAAAATCGAAAGTAGTAAACGAGCAAATTTTTTTATGCAACCATACAAACCTTCTTTTCATAGTTTTATTTATAATCTATCTATTAAATTGAAGGCTGAAGGCTTTACTGAAATTATGAATAATAGTATGGAATCTGATAAAGTTTATAATAAATTTCCATTTTTCGCTGATGAACAATACATAAAGGTGCTTAATCCTATTAGTAATGAATTGAATATTTTACGTCCTTCTTTGATGTTTGGCGGTCTTAAGACTTTGATTTACAATTTGAATAGAAAACAAAAAAATTTATTCCTTTTCGAAGTAGGAAAGGTTTATAAAAGAAATAAATCAGATGCTATTGATGTTAAAGAAAAATTTGAAGAACAATTGCAATTAGCTATATGGATGACAGGGACTCTATTTCCTGAAAATTGGAAAAGACCAAATGATAAAATCGATCTTTTCGATATCAAAGCTATCGTAGAAAATATCTTGAAACATACTCTAAATAATAATCTGCATGATATCAAAGAGGTAGAACATAATTTTTTATTAAATTCTTTCCAATTTATATATGATAATGACGTTTTATCCACTGTAGGTGAGGTGAGAAAAGATATATTACGATATTTTGATATTCAGGATCAGGTATTTTATGCTGAGATTTATCTCGAAACTTTATATGATTTATTTAAACAAAATAAAATAAAATACACAGAACCAAATAAATTTCCTATTGTCAGACGGGACCTTTCTTTGCTTTTGAATAAAAACATTACATTTAAGCAAGTTAAAGATGTCATTTATGAAACAGTCCCTAAATGCATAAAAGCGGTAAACCTATTCGATGTATACGAAGGCAAAAATTTGCCAGATGATAAAATCTCCTATGCTATTAGTATAATTTTTGAGAAAAAGCAAGCTACATTTACTGATGAAGAGATAGATAATCTCATGAAAAAAATCATAGAAGCATTAAATTCTCAATTAGGTATAGTACTGAGGGGGTAATAATGAATTTTGGATAAAAGCTTTAATTTATTAAATTTTAAAAAAAAGTTTAGAAAATATCTCTGTTTCTTTAGATTTAAGTGGTAATAGGATTTTGCTAATATATTGCTACTGCAATTTTTGTTTTCATCTTGATTCTAAATCTCAAATTCAACCATTTCCTAGTCTGCTGTTCTTAACTTTTTTCTAGCATTTTATCTTCTCCCTTTTACCATTGAAAAAATATATTTATATTAATTTACTAAAAATATCAATATTTATCTTACCAAGATCACCACGCCCCATTTTTCAGTTTTTAATTTTTTTTCATTTAAATATTTAATATAATATGTATATACACCTGGGTCACATTTTTCACCTTCGTATTTACCATCCCATCCTATACCAATTTGAGTAGTCTTGAATAGCATTTTTCCCCATCGATCATAGATTCTAAATTCATAATTATCAGATAAAATATTTTGAGCTTTAGGCATAAAAATATCATTTATACCATCTCCATCAGGTGTAAAAGCATTAGGTATATAAAAAGCAGAAATATCACCTATGTATAATGTTTTATAAATTGTATCCATACAACCGTCTTCAGTTGTTATATATAGAGTTACCACATAAATACCAGTATCAGCAAAACTATGGAAGGGGCTGGTTTCGGCACTCATACTTTCATCGCCGAAATCCCATATAGAATGATAAGTATTATCTGAATTATTTATAAAATGTACAAAATTATTTTCTAAATCAAGGTTTGTAGGTAGATAATGAAAATCTGCCTTAGGCTTATAAAATACTGTAACGTTAGTACTTAGAGAATCTATACAGCCATGTATAGATGTTACTTCACAAGTTATATGATAATTACCTTCTCTTGAATAAAGATGATGAGTGTATTTATCATTGCTAAAAGTACCATCACCAAAATTCCATAAATATGATTGCCCTTGATTAGGACTAACTTCTTTAGCTGTTATAAGTAAAGGCTGACAACCATCTAATGGTGAAACATTGATATTAACAGGAGGCAAAGGATATAATTCTATTATATTAAAATTCATTGTAGTATCGCAACCCTCACTATCAGTCACTGTTACACTATAATCGCCCGCAGGTAAATTGTTATTTATTGGACCTGTAGCCTGATTACTCCATAAGTATGTATAAAGTGGATGTCCGCCAGTAGGAGTTAAAACAATACTTCCATCACTACCACCTTCACAAGTAACATTAGAAACAAAAGGATGCACTACCAATGGTGGATATAAATTTATTAATTCTGTAGAATCAGTAATAAAACATTGATTTTTGTCGAAAACAGTCACATAATACCAACCCGCAGGTAAATTATCAATAATATCTATGGTATCATTTGTAGTTATAGTATCACCAGTTGACCAAATATAATTATAGGGTGGGACACCACCATTTGCAGATATAGAAATGCTACCTGAGCTATCTCCATAGCAACTAATGTGTTGAGCTATTAGATTATGTGCTTCTAAACCTGGACAATCGGTATTCATATTTATTGAAGGGAAGATAGTATCATTAAAACCAGCTAATTCCCAAGTTTCATCAATCCAAGTTAGATATAAATGTCCTAAAGGAAAAGTCTGAGAAAATAGTGGTCCAATATGTATTGAAAGTTTAGAAGGTTGCAATATAATATCATCTAAAACAGTAGGTATAATGCATACAATACTGTTTTGATAAGTAGTATCATCAGGATCTGATGGTAGATCTATGCATAAATCAGGAATAATGGAAATAATTTCCGAATTTTTAAAATTTATATCTATCCAAAATTCGAGTGCTGAAATGGTAAAATCAAAACTTATGCTGTCATAAGTATGATTTGAAAATTCATTAGTGAGCCGATGCATAATATCTATGTTCATATCAGTATAATCATGGCAAGGCCATTTAAAATACAAGTCTTGGCAAGCTAAAAAGTCTATTTCATTACTAATATTTTGCTCAATAATTGAATCATTCATTGTAGGATCAGTGACAAAATATTCAATTGGTGTAGGGAAAGACAATTTATTCCAAATTTTAGGTTTAAAAGAAAAATTTTGTATCATAGTACTTTTAATAGTAAAATATGCACTAAAAAGACTATACTGAATGTGTACAATTGCAATATCTATGCTACCATCTAAAATAGCTAAAAAAGATTGTATAGCTGGTCCTGCGGGTGGTGGGATAAATCCAGCTAAAGTAGATAATATCTGAATCACATCTATTCCTAAATTGATCCAAGTATTACTACCTTGAGCATATAAATTTTGTTCACATACATCTACTACGTCTTTCCAATCATGAGTTTCTACATAAGGTAAGGTTATACTACCTGTTAATCCTATAATTGGGACATCAAATATAATTGGTAAAATTTGATTATGGCAAATAGTAATAGGAGGGAAAGAACCTGGATCAAAGCAAGGATAAGTAAAAACACCTGTCAAGCTATTTAATTCTAAAATTGGAATAGTATCATAAGGAATATTAACATCTATTATACTAGCATCGAAGCAAGAATAAACACAAATGGTAGCATCAAAATCTAAATTAAAACCAAAATCTAAATATAACCCAATAACACCTGCTTCTGGGAAATAAGTATTTAAATTCCACCCAGTTAAAATATCATATTGAGAGTGAATTTTTAAAGTATCTCCCGGACAAAAAGTATTATTATTAGGTATGGTCATTCTTATTCTAACAGGATAATCTACATTTACATAGCCAGTAGTAAATCCGTGAATACCTAAATGACTACCTAACCTAAACCAAGCATCTAAATCTAATTCTGCACCCCATTCACCTAATAATCCCATATCTGTGATACCTCCAATGGTTGTAGAATAAGGTCCAAACTCTACATCAAAAAAATTTATATCTTGATCCATAATTATTGGAGTGCCACCGGGCCCCCACATATCTTGATTATGACTAAACCAATTTATATTATGAGTTACTACATAAGTTTGCGCATTTATATGAGTAATTATTAGCAGATTAAAAATAAAGTAAATAGTAATATATTTTTTCATAAATTTAATTTTCACAATCAATTGATAATAAAGATTCTCGCATTACATTATGCATAAGTTTATAATACATTTCAGGAAAAACAGCTATCCCAATAATAGATGTATTATAATCACCAGTAACCAATATTATTTGATGAAAATCAATATTATGTCCTTCACTTGTCATAGCATTGTAAATCATTTCATAAATTAGACAAGATTTATCAGAGTTAGTAAAATTTTTTTCTACATTTATTAAGAAAATATTCTGTTCTTCTAAATTTTCTTTTATTTTTTTAGCTAATATCGTATATGGGACGTTATTTATTTTTTCGACTTCAATACTAGATAAAAATTTTGGATTTATAAAACCTTGTTTATTAGTATATTTGAATGGCAAAAAATAAGGTGGTGGTGTTATTATTATTCCATTTTCAAATGAATATGGAGCCATATTTTTATCATAATACCAATTTATATTTAAAGAATCTAGTTTTGGTATATCTAATAAATTTTGTGAATTTATGATAAAGCATATTAATGTAAAAATTACAATGTTAATCCATTTTTTCATATTAAAAATAGAAATATTTTATACAAAAATAAAAATTTAAAATTAATTTTACAAATTTAAATAAATTATATTGATTTTTTAAATAATTACATAAAAAAATTCATATAAGATATATGAATAAATAGTAAAATTTATAAATTATTGTGGATAAATATTTATTTATAATAACAATATTTTAATTATATATTGGTAATATGATGGGGTAGAAGGATGCAATAGATCTCAATAGATCTCATTTCAATGTTTAAATATACACAGGACTTGCTCTCAAGTCCCTATATACATACCACGCTCGCCTGTCTGATGATGCGAGATTGAGCATCCTACCTACATCTGGCACCACATTGTTTAACAAATATTTATGCATTACTACATACCAC
>LFRM01212843.1_pt1 | contig 24563 bp, 21 predicted proteins | sample 618341 | NCBI WGS metagenome assembly LFRM01 (sample SAMN03654438, study PRJNA283298) | anaerobic digester metagenome | isolation source: pool of bioreactors CSTR01a, CSTR02a, and CSTR03a thermophilic anaerobic... | place: Denmark: Kgs. Lyngby | collected 2014-05-21 | reverse complement strand
AGCAAAAACCATACATCCTCATCCAACTTTCTCTGAAACATTGGTAGAGGCTGCATACGGAGCAATAGATAAACCTATTCATATGTAATAAAACACTGGGGACTGTCCCCAGTGTTTTAAGGAGGCGACTTTAGTCGCCTCCTTTATTTTTTATATAATTCTTCCCCTACTTTTATACCATCTATTGCTGCAGACATTATTCCTCCAGCATATCCTGCTCCTTCTCCTACTGGATATAGTCCTTTAATATTTGATTGAAGTGTTTCATCTCTTGGAATTCTAATAGGTGATGAAGATCTAGTTTCTACTCCAGTCATTATTGCATCAGGATTTGCAAAACCCTTTATTTTTTTATTAAAATCTATTAGAGCCATTTTAAGAGTTTCTGATACATAATCTGGCAAACATTCTCTTAAATCTCCTGCTTTGGTTCCTGGTTTATAACTAGGATTAATATGGCCTATATGTTCTGATGGTTTATCCACTAAAAAATCTCCAACTCTTTGTATAGGAGCCCTATAATCTCCTCCTCCAACTACAAATGCTAAATGTTCCCATTTTCTTTGAAATTCTATGCCTGCTAAGGGATGATTGCTTCCATAGTCTTTAGGAGCTACACCTACTAATAAAGCGCTATTTGCATTTTCAGCATTTCTTGCATGGACACTCATACCATTGGTTACCACCATATTCTTTTCAGAGCTTGAAGCTACTACCATTCCCCCAGGACACATACAAAATGTATATGCTGACCTACCATTAGGGAAGTGACCAGATAACTTATATTCTGCTGCAGGAAGTTTTTCATGATTTGCAAAGTCACCATATTGTTTTTCGTTTATTAACTCTTGTGGATGCTCTATTCGTACCCCTATGGAAAAGCCTTTTTGTATTATTTCTATTCCACTTTCATATAACATTTCAAAAGTGTCCCTAGCACTATGGCCCAGTGCAAGTAAGACTTTATCACTATTTAATATTTCATCATTATTTATCTTAACCCCTATTATTGTATTCTCTTGGATTATTAAATCTGTAACACAACTATTAAATCTTACTTGACCTCCTAGAGATATAATGGTTTTTCTAATATTTTTTACTACCTCTCTAAGTATATCTGTACCTATATGTGGCTTATTTAAATACAGTATTTCCTCTGGAGCTCCTGCTTTCACAAATTCTTCTAATACTATTTTAGACCTTGGATTTTTAACTAAGGTAGTCAATTTTCCGTCAGAAAAAGTACCAGCTCCGCCTTCCCCAAATTGAACATTTGATTCAGTATTCAAGAGCCCTTTACTCCAAAATAGTCCTACATCTATTGCCCTTTCATCCACTGATTTGCCTCGTTCTAGCAAAATGGGATTATATCCCATTTGTGCCAAAACTAAACCTGCAAATAATCCTGAAGGTCCTGTACCCACAATAATAGGCGGATGAATATTTTTATGTTCTACTTTTTCATACTTGTGCTCACTTGTAGGGGTCTTCATAACACCTTGTTTTGAAAACTTATTTAGAACTTTATCTTCATTTTGCAATTCAACATCCAGAGTGTATACAAACTGAATATCCTTTTTTTCCCTTGCATCTATGGATTTTTTAAATATCCTATAGCTTGTAATGGAATCTGGAGATATTTTTAATTTTTTAGCTAAAGCTATTTTTAATAATCCTTCATCTTCATTTAAAGACAGCTTAACTTCTGGTACTCTTATCATATTTTCACCTTATTTACATAGTATTTTATTCCCTATTATATCACTTAAATCCTGATTAAAATAGCAGTCTCAACTTTATGAGACTGCTAAGTTTATGCTTTTTTAACAAATTCCGATTTTAATTTCATAGCTCCGAAACCATCTATCCGACAATCAATATCATGACCATCACTAGCCTTATGGATTAGTTTTATGTTTTTAACTTTAGTACCTAACTTCACTGGATTTGAACTACCTCTTACTTTAAGGTCTTGAATTACTATTATGTCATCTCCATCTTCTAAAATATTACCATTAGAATCTCTAATAACATCTTCTTCAACTTTTACTTCTTCTATTTCATCTACTTCACTGCCTGGCACCCATTCATATGCGCATTCTGGGCAAACTAATAAATGTCTGTCCTCATATGTATATTTTGAGTTACATTTTGGACAATTTGGTAAATTGCTCAAATATATTTCCCCCATTCATATTTTATCTTTCTTCTACTTATGCTATCACAGTTCTATATATTAGACAAATTGCTTGAATCAATTAGGGTCATTATGCGGGCGACCAAAGGTACGCCCCTACCTATAGTCCCATAAAACAACATCCCATTGGAATATATTTGAAATTTGTAGGAGCTAGCTTTGCTGGACCCCTGTTTTAGGTAAATTTAATAAAACTAATGATATAAATATAAGTAAAATTCCTGTCATATTTTGTAAGCTCAAACTTTCTTTAAACAAAACAATACCTGCTATAGTAGCAACCATAGGCTCTACAAAGGCCATTATAGACGCTTTACCAGTTTCCATATTTTGAAGACCTTTTGTATATAATAAAAAAGGAATTAAAGTAGATAATATTCCCAGAAGCAACACATTATATAAAACAGTATTACTCTCAATAATTACTTCCATCATATAATTTATATTAGTAAAGGGAAGTAGGCTTAAACTAGCTACTATAAATGTATATGCAGTAACCGTTATGGTATGGTATTTTCTAAGAGCAACTCTTCCAAAAATACTATATAAGGCATAACCTATTCCAGACCCAATACCAGTTAATATACCAAAGTTAGTCAATTTTATAGATTGGTTTCCAATAATACCAGTTATTAATATACATCCAAAAAATGCTATACCCAAGGCTACAATTTTCTTATAAGTTATTTTTTCCTTGAAAAATATTGCTGACATAATAATTACAAAAAAAGGTGCTGTATATAAAAGGATAGCTGCTACAGAAAGAGTGGTTTCTTCTATAGTAATAAAATAGCAAATATTGAAAAATACAATACTACCAATACCAGTTCCTAAAAAGTACCAAATATCTTTAATGTGGATTTTAAGTTTATCTCTATCTTTAATACCTAGATAAATTATCAAGCATATAGCCGTTACAAGACAACGGGATGCTGTTATTTGAAGAGAACTAAATCCCATTTTGGATAGAGTTCTAGTAAATATTCCAATAATGCCCCAGCAGGATCCTGCTAATATAACAAATAATGGTGCTTTTAAATTTCCATCCATTTTCCTTTCCATAATTCTCTCCTTTATGGCTTATTAAGATAGAATCCTACCATAAATAACTCCATGGTAGTATTGATTGTCAATATAGTAATAATCGGCTAATTGCCCTTCTTTAACATATCCATTATTTTCTAATATTTTACTAGAACCTATATTTTTCTCAACTACTCGAGCATGCAATTTGTGTAGCCCAAGATATTCAATAGCATAATCTGTTATTATTCTAACTACTTCAGTTCCATAGCCCTTATTCCAATAGTCAGCCCTTAGAACATATCCTATTTCTGCATGATTAGCCACCTTATCAAAACTAAAAATCATGCAAGTTCCTATAACTATATCTGTTTCCTTATGTACAATAGATGCGTATAGTCCTGTACCTGAAGACTCTTTTTTTAGCATACCTTCAATAAGCTCTAGTGTTTCTTCCAACTTATGAGTCAAGCTCCAACCTATATATCTTGCTACATTTTCATCTGAAGAATACTTATGTATTTCAATTGCATCATCTAAGATTAAAGCTTTGAAGTATACATTATCCCCATCTAATAAATGAAATAAATTTTTATCTCTGGCTAAAACCATATTTACCCTCCATCCTAATCCTAATAGTTTTCTGTTCATTATTTTCTATTATACAGCAATTCTAATAATCTAACAAAGAATACTTTTAATCTTACATAACCTAACAAGCCTGAGATAGCTTAAGACAGTTGGAAAATGGGTATAATGATTTTGGAGGAGGGGAGGCATTGGCAGACAATCATTTTAATAAAGGTGATATTAGAAAAACTTTTTTAAAATTTCTAATTCCAAGTGTAGGAGGTATGCTGGGTACTTCTCTATATGTTCTGGGAGATACAATGATAGTAGGTAGAGCTCTTGGAAGTTCAGGGCTTGCAGCTTTAAATATATCTATACCACTTATAAACGTATTTAATGGATTAGGCCTTTTATTTGGAATAGGAGGAGCAACTGCACTTTCTATTAGTAGAGGTAAAAAAGAATATAAAGATGTAGATGATATCTTTTCCAAATCTATGATAATGGCATTAATAATGGGAATAATTTTAACTCTTATTAGGGTGTTTTTTTTAGAACAGCTAGTATATTTTTTAGGTGCTTCAAATGATACTTTTGAAATGTCCAAGGATTATTTAGGCGTTTTAATGAGTTTTAGTATAATGTTTGTTTTAAATAGTGCACTAACAGTCTTTGTTAGAAATGATGGTTCTCCAAAGCTTGCCATGTGGGGAATGCTTACAGGAAGTATTGTGAATGTAGTTTTAGACTATGTATTTATCTTTAAATTTAAATGGGGAATGGCAGGTGGAGCCTTGGCAACAGGAATTTCTCCAATAATAAGTTTGTTAATACTAAGCACTCACTTTATAAAGCGGAGAAATCAGATGAAGTTTATCCTTCCAAATTTGAACTTAGGTATTCTAAGAAGAATAATAGCTAACGGAGGATCAAGTTTTATAGTTGAATTATCTGCAGGTATAGTTATCTTTTCTTTTAACCAGTCATTAGCCAGACTTACTGGTGATATAGGCATTTCTGCTTATAGTATAATTGCCAATCTTTCTTTAATATTTGCAGCAATATTTGCAGGGGTTGGACAAGGTATCCAACCTATAATTAGCTATAACTTTGGTGCAAATAGGATGAAAGTTATTTATGAATCAGTAAAGTTGGCTATATATACTTCATTAATACTAGGTGTAATTTTTTATGCTATAGGGTTTTTCTTCCCAGAGTTTTTAGTTTCAATATTTGTTAAGGCAGACAAAGAACTTCTGGATATAACTGTTAAAGGTATTAGACTATACTTCATTGGATTTATTTTAATGGGATTAAATACTACCCTTACATCATTTATACAATCAAAGGAATATGCTAGGATATCACTAATCATTTCACTTTCTAGAGGTTTTGTATTGATTATATTAGTCTTAGCAGTATTGCCTAAGCTAATAGGAATAAATGGAATATGGTTATCCTTTCCAATAGCTGAACTTTTGACAACAGTACTATCTATATTTCAATTTAGGAAATACCGAAAAGCAATATTGTATAGTTTTACTTAAAATTAAAACTTAGAATTATTAAGGCTCTTTCATGATGAAAGAGCCTTAATTTCTTAATAATCACCTATTAATTTTACAAATCTTACTTTTGAAATAGTTTCTTTACCTATATTACCGTCTGAATCTTTTGTAATAAGCATTAAGTCATTGCCAACAGGTATTACCATTCTTCCATTTGGAGCTAATTGGTCTACCAGTTTTTCTGGCAATTTATGAGCCGAAGCTGTAACCATTATTCTGTCATAGGGAGCATGCTCTTCCCAGCCCAGGCTTCCATCATCTAATTTAAATATTATATTAGAGTAATTAGCTTCATTAAGTCTTTTCATAGCACTTTTGTAAAGCTCTTCTATTCTTTCTATAGTGTAAACTATCTTGGAAGCTTTTGATAACAAAGCGGTTTGGTATCCAGAACCAGTTCCAATTTCTAGTACTTTGCTATCTTTATCTGGTTCTAATACAATTGTCATTTCTAGAACTAAGCTTGGCTGAGATATAGTCTGTCCATGTCCTATAGGAAAAGGGCTATCTTCATGGGAATACTCTTTATACTTCTCCATAAAATAACTTCTATCTATTTCATTATAATAACTTTTAATCTTTTCTCTAGTATCCATATTTGCTCACCTCTATATCTTGCAATGCATATTCAATAGCTGCACTTGCATGAATATATGTGGTATCAAAAATAGGTATATTTACATCACTTTGTTTTATTAATAAGGGTATTTCTGTACACCCTAGAATAACACCTTCAGCTCCATTTAAAACCAAGTTGTTTATTATTTCTTTATATTTTTCTTTGGAAGACTTTTGGATAATCCCCTGGCAGAGTTCTCCATAAATAATTTCATGGACTACCTGTCTTTCATCTTCAGAGGGGATAATTACTTCAATATTGAATTTGTCATTTAGTATTTTTTTATAAAAGTCTCCCTCCATAGTAAACTTAGTTCCTAACAGGCCTACTTTCTTCAGTTTTTTATCCCTTATACTCCTACCTGTTACTTCTGCTATATGCAAAACTTTTAAACCTGTATTATCCTCTATTTCTCTTGCCAATTTATGCATTGTATTGGTACATATTACAATAAAATCAGCGCCTCCATCTTTTAATCGAAGACCAGCATTAATCATGATTTTATTTAGTTCATCCCATTTGTTATTATGTTGTAAACTCTCTATTTCTTGAAAATCTACTGAATACATTAAACACTTTGCAGAATGAAGGCCTCCTAATTTTGATTTCACACTTTCATTTAGAATTCTGTAGTACTCCAGTGATGATTCCCAACTCATTCCACCTATTAGTCCTATAACTTTCAATTCACTCAGCTCCTATATATATTTTATTCATATTAAGCTCTTATATTCTAGTATTTAATCTTAGTGATATCTGGAAATATGATACATTTAGTATATAATTAATTATGTCTAGATATCTTTTCTTAACTAATTATATTGTATCATATTCATCTTAAAATAAAAAAGTGGGCTATGAACTTATATTACTTGTAAATAATTATTCCATAGTTAAATTGGGTACATATATTAAGATGGATTTTTTAATTCTAATGGCTGAGGGAGAGGAGTATTAAATTGGATAATGTTAAATTTAAAGCATTACAAATTTCTGAAATAGAGAATAATATATTTAAGAGAGAAATTGTAAAAAGAAGTATAGAGGATCTGCCTGAAGGAGAAGTTTTAATAAAGGTTGAATATTCATCCTTAAATTACAAGGATGCACTTTCATCAATTGGTAATAAAGGTGTTACTAGAAATTATCCCCATACTCCTGGTATTGATGCTGCAGGGATTGTTGTAAATAGCACAGTAGATCAGTTTAATAAAGATGATATGGTAATCGTAACTGGCTATGATTTTGGAATGAATACTTCTGGAGGATTTGCAGAATACATAAGGGTTCCTTCAAAGTGGGTTCTTAAATTGCCTGAAAATTTATCTTTAAAAGAAAGTATGATATATGGAACAGGAGGATTTACAGCGGCTCTTTCTGTATATAAGCTAATTCAGTCTGGTATAAAAAAAGAAGATGGAGATATATTAGTCACAGGAGCTACTGGTGGGGTAGGCAGTGTTGCAGTTTCTATATTAAGTAAATTAGGCTATAATATTATAGCATCAACAGGCAAAATGTCAGAAAAAGATATGCTGATTAAATTAGGTGCAAAAGATATTATTAACAGAAAAGAACTCCATGACACTTCCGGAAAAGCCATGCTAAAAGGCAAATGGGCTGGAGTAATAGATACTGTTGGTGGTAATACTCTAGCAACAGCAATAAAATCTACAAATTATGGCGGAAGTATAACTTGCTGCGGAAATGTAGGTGGAGCAGATTTCTCTTCTTCAGTTTATCCATTTATATTGAGGGGAATTACATTATATGGAGTTGACTCTGTGGCTTGCCCTATGAGTTTAAGACAAGAACTTTGGGAAAAACTTTCTAATGAATGGAAAATCCATAGTTTGAATGATAATATAGATGAAGTTACCTTAGAAGAATTAATGGTTAGAATTGATTCCATGCTTAAGGGACAACACACAGGTAGAACTATTGTAAAACTGTAATTTTGTCTATAACAATATAAAAGTAGGAGCTGAGATAAATTAAACTTACAAATGATAATTTAAAAGAATTGAGCCTAAAATTAAATAATTGGATAAAAGAAAAAATGATTGAAATAGGAGGCAAAAAGGCTGTAATAGGTGTATCCGGCGGGAAAGATAGTTCTGTAACAGCTGCACTTTGTGTTGATGCACTTGGACCAGAAAATGTCATAGGAATATTAATGCCTGATGGGGTCCAAAATGATATTCAAGATGCAATAGATCTTTGTAACATTTTAGGTATTTCATATATTGAAGCAAACATTTCAACTATCACATCAGCATTTTTAGATTTAATATCAAATATACAAAAGGATCAAATAAAAAATATTACAAATCAAACCAAGTATAATCTTCCTCCACGTGTTAGAATGACTTTGCTATATGCTATTTCCCAGTCTATAGATGATGCCCGAGTAATTAATACTAGTAATCTATCAGAGGACTGGATAGGGTATGCAACTGTTTACGGAGACACTGCTGGTGCTTTTTCACCACTAGGAATGCTAACCAGTGATGAAGTCATTCAAATAGGAAAGTATCTGGGATTACCAGAGAGATTCGTTATAAAAAATCCTAGTGATGGCTTAACTGGAAGAACCGATGAAGATGTCTTTGGATTTTCATATGCAGTACTAAATAGATATATACGTGAAGGTATATGTGAGGATAAAGCAATTAAAGCAAAAATAGATAATATGCATAAATTTAGTCGCCATAAATTTTTGCCAATTAAAATGTTTAATCCAATATTACCAATAGCAGCAGAAGACATTGAAGAGATTTATAAAGGTGTATAATATTCATATATTATACACCTTTTTCTTCTATTTATTCAGTAAGTTTTTTATACAAGATTTGAGGTAATTTATCTCGATTAGCCTTTGTTACAATGATTAATTCTACTTCTGGGTGACTTCTTATTTTCTCTACCCAGCCACTACACTCTAATTTAATAACACCTAGAACTGGTACATTGGAATCTAAAGCTTTATATACTTGTTCTTGGAATTGAAAGGAGTTTCTTTCAAATCCTCCACACTCATCCATTACTAGCAATTGTTTGTATTCTATAGCCTCTTTAATAAGCTTTACTCCAAATGTATTGAACCTATTCTCTATAACCTGTGGCTTGGAAAAATCACTTATTTGAACAATTCCATATTCTTCATTATATATATAGGGTTCTGTAATAGAATTCATATACAGCATCCTATTAGGAAGATTTCTATCTGGTCCAAAGTAGGTTTTAAATCCTCCATAATCTTTGTTTAATTGGGCTAGGGTCTTTTCTATTATAGTTGTCTTTCCAATTTGTTTTTCTCCAGTTAAAAAAATATTCATTTATTTTTCTCCTTATTTAAATTGTGAGTTCTTTCTCCATTTATAAATAACTCTCCTAATACTATAGAATATCAATATATTTTCTTTTAGCTCTTCTTTGTAATGCTACGGAAACAATCACAGCTACAGATTCCGCTATAGGATATGCTAACCATATCCAGTTCAGTCCTATAAATGAAAATGCATATGCTAATGGAATTATTATAATTAGCTGTCTTAGAGATGTTATTAATAGACTATATTTCCCTAATCCCAATGCTTGGAAATAAGTAGAATTAACTATTCCAATTGCTGCAAACAAGTAACCTATAGATATTATTCTAAGAGTATATACACCCATTTGGATCATTTCAGTTTGATCACTAAATATTTGTATAAGCTGCCTTGGAAATATTTGGAATATCAAAGTACCTAATCCCATTAAGATTAAAGCTAAAATTATACCATAATGATAGGTCTCATTTATTCTGCTTTTCTGCTTAGCACCATAATTAAAGCCTATTAAAGGTAGAACTCCTTGAGTTAGTCCAAAGACAGGTAATAAAATAAATGATTCTAATCTAAAGTATATTCCTAATACTGATACAGCCAACTCTGAATGCTTAACTACTATAAGATTTAGTGTTAAAGTAACCAATGCGGTTACTGATTGCATTAAAATAGCAGGAAATCCTACTACATAAATATCTCTTACTATTTGTCTTGAATACTTAAACTTCTTAAAATTTATTTGTAAACTAGTTCTTTTTGAAAATAATAACATTAATCCTAATAGGGCTCCTAGGCCTTGTCCTATAAGTGTGGCTATAGCTGCCCCTCGTATTCCCATTGCTGGAAAACCAAATAATCCAAAGATCATTATTGGGTCTAGTATAATATTTACTATGGCTCCTATTCCTTGAATTAACATAGGTAAAACCATATTACCTGTTCCTTGTATTGTTTTTTCTATGGTTATTTGTAATATAGATAAAAATGAAAATGTTGATATTAGTCCTAAATAATCGATTCCCATAGCTTTAACAACTGGGTCAGCAGTAAAGAAGTCTAAAAACTTTTCTAATAAAGCTACCCTGAAAAATAAAAATAATATCCAAGAAAAAAACACTAGGATTAAGCCATGCATTGCACCTTCATTAGCCCTATCTTGCTTGCCTGCACCCAAGGCTCTAGATATAAAAGAATTTACACCTACCCCAGTTCCAACTCCAAAAGCAATAATTATAATTTGAATTGGATATGATAGGGATGTGGCTCTTAAAGCCTTCTCACTAATTTGAGATACAAAATATGAGTCTGTAATATTATATAAAGACTGTATAAGCATAGATAGCATTATTGGTAATGACATTTTTATTAGTAGTGGTAATACTTTTTTATATCCCATAGGATTTTCATGTAATCGATTTTCCATCTAATTTCTCCTCGTGTTGGATTTTTATCCAACTATGTAATACTAACATATATCTACTTGTATTTCACTTTTATATTATATTATACAATATAATTTACAACTTGGTATTGTCATTTGAAAATAAATAAAATATGGTTTTTAATACTATAACACACTTCTTAAATTGCTATATTGTTTGAAATTGTATATATTATGGGTAATCATACTTATAAAGAAAAGTATTTATTTAAATTTGATATATTTACAGATAAAGGGGGATTGTTTATGTGAATCATTATTAAACTTCTTGGGGAAGGGTTTAAAAAACTGTTTAAAGGTTTAAAGAAATTATTTAATCCAGTTAAAGGTTAGTCTTATTATTAATTTCAATATGAATATAAAAAGTTCTCTACTTATAAGTAGAGAACTTTTTATATTCATAATTATATTTAAACATTTAAAAACCCTAGAATATATATTCTAGGGTTAAAATATCAATTATTTAGAAACGATATTTTCTGCTTGAAGACCTTTGTCGCCTTCAACTACGTCGAATTCTACTTCTTCACCTTCATCTAATGATTTAAAACCATCTTTTTGAATTTGTGAGAAATGTGCAAATACGTCTTTACCTTCTTCTGTAGTGATGAAGCCAAAACCTTTTTCTGCGTTGAACCATTTTACTGTACCTATCATAATGTATACCTCCTATATTTTATTTCTTAAACTAATTTTAATAACTAACAAATAAAATCTAAGGCATACTATGTTACCAGTACATATAGAAAAATATCGTGTTACTATTTACTCAAAATTTAAGTCTTCTCGTAGGATAACACATATAAAAATATAAAGCAAGCTTTTTTAAAATAATTATTTGTATAATTCATTAATTATGCCTTTGCAATTAGTTTTATTATCATTACACAGGAACACTGAAAAGGCTAATTGACTTGACAAGAACTAAAATGATTGTTAAAGTTAATAGATGGAAAGATTAATATGATTTGTTAGGTAGAGGCTCCTATACAAACACAGGCTATTGCCCAGAAACGTCTAGAGACGCCAATGGGTATAACAAGAATTAACCGAAATAAGGTATTCTTAAGGTAGCTAACAGAAATGTTTACGTTGTATAGTGCTAAAACTCCACGAAAGAATCATAATTTGTAATATTGTCTTAATTTATAAGATTTTTACATTTTATGTGGATATTTAGTAAAGCTCTCGCTTATTTAGTGGGAGCTTTTTATTATAAAGAAATCAAAGCATAGAAAAAATTAAAATAAGAGAAGGGGTGGAAAATGATGAAGAATTTATTTGACATAGACTATTTTGATTTAGCTAGTCGGCCACTGGAAGAAATCAAAGAATGGTTTAAGGTTAAGGAAGAAGGACATAGTGAAGAAAGTGCGGCCGGTGTAAGAGAAGAGTATGGAGACAACGAAATTGATTATGGAACTGATAAACCATTATGGAAAATTGTTGTAGAAGCTTACTTTACTCCCTTTACATTAGTATTATTTGCACTAGCTCTTGTTTCTTTTTTAACGGATTTTATTTTTGTGCCAGTGGAAGACCAAGAAGTTTTTGGTCCCATTATTATTATAGTATTAGTCTTATTAAGTGGAACAATGACTTTAATTCAAACTCTACGATCAAATCGCTCTGTTCAGGCCTTAGAATCTATGGTAGAGGTAACCTCAGCTATTAAACGTAATGGGAAATACAGTGAAATACGTACAGAGGACATTGTACTTGGTGACTGGGTTAGATTAAGCGCTGGAGATATGATTCCAGCAGATATTAGGCTTTGTGAAAGCAAAGACTTATTTATCTCACAAACCTCACTAACTGGGGAAAGTTACCCTGTTGAAAAAAGAGCAGAGGTAGAAGTTACAGAGATTACAAATGAAACCGCTTATGAGACCATAGCATTTACAGGAACAGAAGTGGTAAGTGGTAGTGCACAAGGAATAGTTGTAAAAACAGGTAATAACACCTTGTTTGGTGATATTGCAGATGAATTGGCCCATGAAGAGCCAGAAACCAGTTTTGATATTGGAATCAAAAATACATCTTTATTATTAATTCGTTTTATGGTTGTTATGGCTTTAATTGTAATTTTAATTAATGGTATAACAAAAGGTGATTGGCTACAAGCCCTAATCTTTGGAATTTCAATTGCAGTTGGATTAACNNAAAATTTTGGAGCAATTAATCTCTTAGTTACAGATAAGACTGGAACATTAACTCAAGACAATATAATTCTGCAATATCACTTAGATATCGAAGGACTTGAAAGCGAAAGAGTTTTGCGTCATGCATATTTAAATAGTAAGTATCAAACAGGGCTTGGAAATTTAATGGATAAAGCAATTATTAGTGCAGCTGAAGAAGAATTAGATACAGATTCATTAAATTATACTAAAGTAGACGAGGTTCCATTTGATTTTGAAAGACGTCGATTAAGTGTGGTTGTTGCAGATAAAACTGGAAAAACTCAATTAATTACAAAAGGTGCAGTTGAAGAAATGTTAGATGCTTGTTCATATGTTGATTACCATGGTGAAATCCATGAATTAACAGAGGAACGTCGTAAATTTGTTATGGATCAAATAGGAGACCTAAATAGAAAAGGATTACGTGTTTTAGGAGTTGCACAAAAAACTAATCCTCCTCCAGTAGACGAATTTTCAGTGAAAGACGAAACTGATATGGTTCTAATAGGTTATCTTGCCTTCTTAGATCCACCAAAGGAGTCAACAAAAGAAGCGATTCAGGCACTAAAAGATCATGCAGTTGATGTTAAAGTAATGACAGGAGATACTGAATTAGTAACTATTGCAGTTGCTAATCAGGTTGGTTTACCTACAGATAGGGTCATCTCAGGTGAAAAGCTAATGGATAAAACAGATGATGAATTAAAAATCATAGTTGAAGAACATGATTTATTTGTTAAATTAAATCCAACACAAAAATCCAGATTGGTTGGTATCTTAAGAGGCAATGGACATGTAGTAGGATTCTTAGGTGATGGAATTAATGATTCACCTGCTCTTAGAGCCTCAGACGTAGGTATATCAGTAGATAATGCAGTTGATATTGCCAAAGAATCAGCAGATATTATCTTACTTGAAAAAGACTTAATGATTTTAGAGCAAGGTATATTGTCAGGTAGAAAGATTTTTGGTAATACAATGAAATATATCAAAGCAACAACTAGTTCAAACTTTGGTAATGTGTTTTCTGTACTACTTGCTAGTCTTTTCTTACCATTTTTACCAATGTTGCCAATCCAACTATTATTTCTAGGCTTAATTTATGAAATTTCATCAATGTCTATTCCATGGGATAATATGGATGAAGAATATCTTAATAAACCTAAGAAATGGGAAGCAGCAAGTATTCGAAAATTTATGGTTTGGTTTGGTCCAACTAGTTCAATTTTTGATATAACAACTTTCTTGATTAGTTTTTTCCTAATCGCCCCATCTATTGCAGGTGGAAGTTACGGATCATTAGACCCAGGACAAAAAGCTCTATTTATAGCAGTTTTTCAATCATCTTGGTTTATCGTTTCATTATGGACACAGACCCTTGTACTCCATACATTAAGAACACCTAAGATACCATTCATAGAAAGTAATGCATCCTTTATAATGACTACCATTACTTCTCTTGGAATTATAGTAGGTTCAGTAGCCCCTTATACAAAATTAGGAGAGCTACTTGGATTAGCACCACTACCAATGAGTGCTTGGTGGATGCTAATTATAACAGTAATTGCTTATTTAGCACTTGTTCAAATAATGAAAAATATTTATGTAAAACGATATGGGGAGTTATTATAATAGTATAAAGTAAGGTATAGGAAAAGACATAAGATTATATTTAATCTTATGTCTTTTTATAATACTTAGAGTTTGTTCTTATTAGCCTACTTATGGTAGGGTTCTCCTTTATTTATTCTCCAGGCTCTATATATCTGTTCCAATAAGATCAACCTCATTAATTGATGAGGGAATGTCATTTTTGAAAAAGATAGTTTGAAGTCACTTCTGCTAATTACTTCTGGAGATAGGCCTAAGGATCCACCTATTATAAAAGTAATATCATTTTGTCCATTTACCATTATCTCTTCAATTTTTTCAGCTAATGTTTCTGATGTCAATTGCTTGCCATGGATTACTAGGGCTATGACAAATGAATTTGAAGGGATTTTGTTTAATATCCTTTCTCCTTCTTTAGCTTTAACTATTATCATATCTTTTTCTGATAGAGTCTCAGGAGCTTTTTCATCTTCTAATTCTATAATATTTAGTTTACAATAACGAGACAGTCTTTTAGAGAATTCTTTGATTCCCTCTTGTATGTACTTTTCTTTTATTTTACCCATAGCTATTATATTTATATTCATTTTGGTCCTCTTTTCTTTTGTTTTGTATATTATAACATATTCGGAGCGACGAGGGCGTCGTTCCTTACAGTTACTCATTATTCCATTATGAAAGGGATGACAATCTGTCATCCCTTAAAATTTTAGAATTCTTTGAAAACAATCTCTACTTTGCTTATTTCTCCATCTCTATTAATAGTTAAAGTTGCTCCATCACCAAGTTTGTATTTATAAAGCATTTTTCTAAGGCTGATCATAGTATCCACAGGTTCATTGTCAAATTCTACTATAACATCAAGAGGTCTTAAATTCGCTGCAGCAGCTGCAGATCCCTCAAATACTTCAGTTATTACAGTTCCACTTTCAGCTTTTAGTTTTACACCATATTGTCTTTCATATAATTCTACTTCTACTCCTCTAAATCCAATATATACATTATTAAAGCTTCCATTCTTGATTACTTCTTCTACAATTGGCTTTGCTAAATTTATTGGTATGGAAAATCCTAAGCCTTCTCCGCCGCTTATTTTTGCAGTATTTATACCTATAACTTTTCCCTCACTATTTAATAAAGGTCCTCCACTATTTCCAAAGTTAATGGAAGCATCGGTTTGGATTAAGGCTTCTATAATAGTTCTTTGATCTGTTCTAACTGACCTGTGAAGTCCACTTATTACCCCTGAAGTTACGGATCTTTGAAACTCAAGTCCCAGTGGATTTCCTATTGCTACAGCCAACTCTCCTATTTCTAGTTTATCAGAGTCTCCAAAATCAGCAACATGAGCATTGGTAATATTGACTTTTACTATGGCTAAATCTATAGTTGGATCAAACCATAGTACAGTACCTTCCAAGTTATCACCATTTTCAAATAATACTGTTATCCGCTTTGCTAGTCCATCTGCTATTACATGGGAATTGGTTAAGATATATCCGTTGCTATCTACTATAACTCCCGACCCTACTCCTGGAACTTCTTTTTCAAATATCCAATCCCGTTGTACTTGAACTGTTGTAATCCCAACTACAGACCCCATTGCCTTTTTTGCAACAGCTGTTACTGATGTAATATCTTCGCTAGTTGTTATTTGTATTTGTTGTGCAGGTTGTTGATTTTGGTTTGTAAATATGGCAGGTATAGGTATATATTTACCATATAGATAATTAGGGGCAATATAGCTACTTATTAATCCACCTACTATACTAGCTATTATAGCTACTATTATATATGATGGACCTCTTCGTCTTTTAGGTGGTTTATTGTAGCTTTGATAATTATAGTTATCCATATTATTCCTCTCCTTATAGAGTAAAAATCTTTGTGGCTTTTCCTCTAAATGATAATTCTAAACACATATCATTATCCACATCTAATCCTAAGCTCATTATACCCCTTCTAACAGTTTCATAAGCTAGCTCTGGTCTATTGTTGTCTTGACTTAAATGAGCAAGCAATACAGTCTCTCCGTTGCCAGAAAGCACATCACCTAGTGCTTCAGCCGCATCATCATTAGATAAGTGTCCATGTTGACTTGATATCCTTTGTTTTAGTGGCCATGGATAGGTCCCATTTCTTAACATATCAACATCATGATTAGATTCCATAAGATAAAAGTTAGAATCTTTTATTTTACTTATTATCTTATCATTTACCCAACCTGTGTCTGTTATAATACTTATTTTCACATTTTTATAAAAAATAATATATCCCACTGGTTCTCTTGCATCATGGCTTACTAAAATAGGATTTATAGTAATATCTTTAAGATCTAAATAGTCCTCTGTATTAAATATACGAGTATTCTTTTCCCTTATTTTTCCTATGGTAGAATTCATACCTATCCAAGTATTATTATTGGCAAATATAGGTAAATCATACCGTCTAGAAAGTACTCCTACTCCTCTAGAATGATCTATATGTTCATGAGTTACAAATATGCCATCTAATGTGGTAGGACATACTCCAATAGATGATAGTAATCCTTCAATTCTTTTGCCACTAAATCCTGCATCTATTAATATTCTACTATTACCAGTTTCTATGTATTGGCAATTGCCATCACTTCCACTGGATAGTGAACAAAACTTAATTCCCAATTTAATTCCCCCATTCATCTTTACCCTTCCATTATAGTATAGTAGTATAAAAAAAAGAAGGCCTATTGGCCAACTCTAATAATTATCTATAATTACTTTGTATCCATCTTCAAATTGTATTCTCCATGCAGGTATTGCTCTACCTTGTTTTGCCTCCAATGGATCATCTATATAATCATGCTTCCCAGGATTAAAATAATAGCAATGAGAAATATCCACTATAGTTTTCCCATATACTTCTTTCATACTTAATAAAGCTAATATACTTTTTGCTGCAGGACTTATGGCAATTAAATTTTCTCCTTCTTCTTTTACATCTAGCCACATTCTTTCCATTTTTATAACACCACTGGAATTAATCTGGATATTAGTGAAAGCAGATTCTAAATATATATCATTATATATTTTTGAAAATTCCACATAATAATAGTCTGAAACTTTCTTTATAAAAGAAATCTTTATATCTTCTATATTATATCCTTTGTCCATTAAAAATTCCTTAGCAATTGGAATTACATCTTCTTCATTTAAATTAGGATACTTATTCTCTGATGAGTTAGATTCATATATTATTAATTTTTTATTCAAAATAGACACTGACTCATCTTCTAAGCTTATTTCTGCTAATTCTTCCCCTTGTGCAGAAACATAGCCCCTACTATTAAAAAAATTTTTATTAACTTGTTCTGGTTTCATGTTTTCATAAACCACAGTTAATGCTGAAAGTTTTGGATTGATATTTGGTATATCCGTATTTACTTCTATCCCTTTGTTATTTAATAAGTCTTCTGCTTGTTGAATAAAATCAGGGCTATTAGTAGCATCAACTTCTTGATTTTCAACAATCAAAACATAGCCCATTAAAATATTAATAGCTATAAAAGCAATTATTAAAACATTTTTAGCTTTGCTCCAATCCATAGTTTCACCACCTAATTATCTTCATATACCAAAGAACCCGTATATGCATCAAAGGCCAATATTCTATCTTGTAGTCTAATAGCCCATACTCCTATTAATCTTTCTTCCTTATCTTTTAAACAAGGATCATAATAGGCGAGAGTTATATCCTTTATGGAGTTTAATACTGTTTTTATCTGTGCAGCTTCCTCCATACCTTGTTCAAAGCTATTATTCATTAAATATCTATTCTTTAAAGTCTCACTATTTAAATCTAATATGTCATAGGATGTTAACATAGGCCTATTTTCTATAGCTGTATTTGGTGTTAAGCTCATATCTTTTCTTACATATTGTTTGTAATTTCTTATATGATCTTTAAATACATCTAATTGTATATATTCATCAACCTGAAGATTTCCTAGAATAACTGGTATTCCTCTAACTCTGTACTTAAAACTAAGTCTATATCCATCATTTCCATCAATTTCAATTTCTTCAGATTTAGATAAATACATTCCCTTTTGGACTCCTGTCTTTTGGGATATAAAGTCTGCTGCTGCTGAAAGGCTTTGATAGAAGTTTCTCTCTTTTACAGGTTCCTCTAAGCCATGAAAGTATTCAAGAGTACCATTTGAATTTAACTTTAGAACTTTCTGATCATATATATATATGGTAGAGCCATTGGCTTCTACTATTTCCCTTATGAACCCTATTTCTTTATTAAAAAATCTTTTTGCCAGATTATTTTTTTGTGTTTCATCCATTATAGCTATTTCATTTGTTACTGTAACCTTTGGCAAAAGATTGTTTGTTTTAAAAAGTACATAGGTATCATTGTCTGTGTCCAATCTTTCCCTCATGGAATAATAGTTTGGATATTCTTTTTCACTTTCTATAATATTAATTTCTGCTTTTAATAATTCTGTATCTATATTAACATCCCGGATAATAATTCTCTTATCCATTCCTGTCAATACAAAAAAAGGCTCACCCTTGCCCAAGTAAATATATATACTACTTATACTGGGTATAGTGTCCACAATATCATTTGCTTTCTTTATGTTCCAAGCTTTTGCAAGTATATAGCTGGATATTTCTTCGGGAAAGTAAAAAATAACAGATTTATCATTTTCAAAATCAATATAATCTTCATAAGATATGTCTTTAAATTCTACTGTTTTAGATTCAAACATTTGTTTTAAATTGGTTTTTGAAGCGGACCAAAGTCCATATTTTGAATCATCATATACCAGGGTATGATTTTCCTGATCAAAATTCAGTAAATATTTGTTTGGCGCTATCATATCTGATATGGCATAGGATGTGGAAACTACCGGTCTATCCTCGGTAATAGTTTTTAAAAAGTCTGTAGGCAGCTTCATCCACAACTTTTGCGTAATAAGAATACTAATACTTACCAAAGAAAAGAGTAGAAAAGTTTTAAGCTTTTCTTTCATTAAAATCATCTCCTTTTCTAGGTAAGTATTATTTTGTTAGTAGAGGTATTAAATTACTAATTCTTACTTCTTTAGTTATATTAATAGCTCCTTGTGCCACTGATTTATCATAAACATAGATTATTATTTCAACTGGATTTACATCTTCTAATCCAAAATCAATTATTATCTTATTTATACCCATAACCAGTTCAATTTGTTTTTGAAAAAATCCCATATTCCCTGATGTTGTTACTTCATTAATCACCTGTATATAATCCTTCTCAGAAGGTAATTTAGTTAAATTAAAATTTCTCTTAGTTAAATCTGTTGTTCCAAAAACTTCTATTTTAACTTCTGATCCTGATGGTGCTTTGCCGTTTAATTGCAAGTTTTTATTGTCAGTAGAATATAATGGTTTCTCAGGTGTTAATATTTCGTACTTTGATAAGTCAATCCGTACATTTTCTTTTGCAGTAATAGTAATAGGTGCTGCATATGAAAAATTAGTCATAGTCATAAGCATTAAACCTAGTAATATACTAGCAATGATACGTTTAAACATAAATTTACCTCCTTTCACATACTTTGATACAATTTTATTATATATTATCTTTATTACAGTCTTGTTACAATAGAATTAAGACATAGTTACATTGTATGGCAAGGAAGATGTAACTCAACAGTAGTACCCTGTCCAGATTCACTTTTTAAGATGATTTGGCCATCATGAGCCTCAATAATTTCTTTTGCAATAGCTAATCCTAAACCAGTTCCACCTAGTTCTCTACTTCTTCCTTTTTCTACTCTATAAAATCTTTCAAATATCCTTTCCTGATCTTCATCTGGTATTCCAATCCCATTATCGCTGATTTTTATAATTAAATTATCCTCATTTTGGTAGGATTGAATCTCTATTTCTCCATGCTTGTCTGTGTATTTTATTGCATTTGATATTATGTTTAGTATGACCTGTTCTATTCCATCCTTATCTACTACAATATTCTCCATATTTTCCTGTATATTCAGTATTACTTTTTGATCTTTTTCTTTAAATAACAAATCTAATTTTGAAATAATATCTTTTAGTGTATCCCCTAAAGATATCTCTGCTCTTTTCCAATTGGTTTTTTTATAATCTAAATTTGATAATTGCAATAAATCTTTTACTAGTCTGGCCATTCTATCACATTCATTGTCTATTACAGTTAGAAACTTTTGACTTGTACTTTCATCCAAATCTCTTTCTAATAAGGTTTCTGCATAGCTTTTTATAGTAGTTATAGGTGTTTTTAATTCATGACTTACATTTGCAACAAATTCTTTTCTCATAATATCTAGTTTGTGCTCAACTGTTATATCTTGGAATACTACGATTATTCCACCTATATGACCTAAATCATTTTTAAATGGTGCATACTTTATTTTGTATACTTCAGAGTTGATTTCTGCTACTTCATCTCCTTCTAAAGTATCTATTTCATCATAGTTCAATTGTCTAAGATTAACACTTTTTAAATCTAGTGGAATATTGGTAGAAATATCTTCTTCATTAAAATTCAATATATTCATAGCAATTGGATTGGCATGTATAAGCTTGCCATTTTTATCTATGGCAATTACTCCTTCAGCCATGTAACTAAAAATAGTGTCTAACTTGCTTCTTTCTAAATCCATATCTCTTAGTGTGTCATTTAATTTTAAAGTTAAATGATTAAACATACCAGCTAATTGACCAATTTCATCATTAGATTTAACTTCTACAAATTGATTGAAGTTTCCCATTGACATTTCTTCAGCTTTTTTTGTCACATCTCTAATAGGCTCTGTAATAGAGCTGGCAATAAAAAACCCTAAAAATATAGTTATAACCAAAGCTAATAAGGTAGCATTAGTTAAGATAATCTTAGATTCATTTACAGTTGTATAGATATCTTTTAAGTCAGAGGTCATGTAAAATACACCTTTAACTTTTCCTAATCCAGAAAATACAGGATAAGCCAAATGTCTATTTATTGTCTCTTCATTTATTTCACCCAGAGTATTAACTGCTGCTTCTCCCTCAAATGCTTCTAATACTAGGATTGGGTCAACTGAATTGTAACTAAGAGCATTTTCACCTAATATGCTTTCATATTGATTAGAAGAGGATGCTATTATTGTTGGTATGTCTTCATCAAATATAACATAAAGGGTTTCATCCCCACCTACAGGTACTTCATTTATAGTTTTTTGTATTTGTTCTCGATTTTCTAACCAATTATCTGCAGAAATGTAATCAGAACCAACTTCTATTATGGTTTTAATATGTTGTTCCATATTATTTGTCACTGTTTTAATTTGTTGATCCTCAAGCCTTCCTACTATGAAAATGCCTACTATTGCCATAGCAATAAATACTAGTAAAAAGTATACTAGGATAAACTTCCATTTTATGCTGGAAAACATAGCTTCTACCTCCCGAAGTAATATCCTACACCTCTTTTTGTTAATATATATTTAAATTCTCCATCCAGGTCCTCAATTTTTTCTCTAAGTCGCCTTACTGTAACATCAACTGTTCTAATATCACCATAATACTCATAACCCCATACTTCTTCTAATAATTGTTCCCTAGAAAAAACTTGCTCAGAGCTAGAGGCTAAAAATTTCAGCAGCTCAAATTCTCGTAGTGTAACCTCAACTACTTCTCCATGTTTTTTTACTTCATATTTACCTAGGTCAATTTCTAGTCCACCTGAAACTATTGTATTATTAGCAGATGGTAAGTTAGAAAAATCCATTCTTCTAAAATTTGCCTTAACTCTAGCCACTAGTTCTCTCATTGAAAAAGGTTTTACCATATAATCATCTGCACCTAATTCTAAGCCCAGTACTTTATCTACTTCTGCTTCTTTTGCAGTAAGCATAATAACTGGAAAGTTGTAAGATGCTCTTATTTCTTTTAATACTTGAAATCCATCTTTTTTAGGCATCATTATATCTAAAAGTACAAGCTCAGGAATCCATTTATGAACTTTATTAATTCCTTCCTCTCCATCATATGCAGTTTCAACCATATATCCTTCTTGTTCTAAATTGAACTTTATTATATCTGCTATAGCTTTTTCATCATCAATGACTAATACTTTATTACTCATTTATGAATCACCTCAATTTTATTTTATATTCTAACCAAATTATCTAACAATAAGGGACTAATGTCAATTAATTATTAGCTACTCCATTTTCTGTAAACTGGCATATTATTAGAATTATATATTTCTATTGTAATGTTCTTAAATTTATTGTATGATAATATTTAACAAGAGGGAGTAGCTTATCTTAATTAGTCGTCAATACGGTATATCCCGGCTAATTACCTAACAAGGAAGCGAGACTTTTGTTTAGGCTCATTGGGCTTAAACAAAAGTCTTTTTTGTTTTAATTTAGCTTTAATGAGGTATACTATACAATAATACAATGAAGGAAGGTATGTGCCCATGGAATGGTATAAAAAGAGTACAGAAGAAGTTATAACCGCTCTAAATACAAGCTTGGATTCTGGTTTAAGCACAGAGGATGTAGAGGCAAATTTAGAAAAGTATGGATTAAACGAATTAACAGAAGAAAAGGGTAAAAGCTTTTTATCTAAATTAAAAGATCAATTTTCCGATTTTCTGGTATTAATTTTGATTGCTGCAGCTTTAGTTAGTATATTTGTAGGTGAAGTACAAGATGCTATAGTTATTTTAGCAATTGTAGTAGTAAATGCATTTTTAGGTCTTTATCAAGAAGGCAGAGCTGAAAAATCTTTAGAAGCATTGAAGAAAATGGCATCTCCAAATGCAAAAGTTCTTAGAAATGGAGTTACAGAGGTTATTCCCTCTGCTAATTTAGTCCCTGGAGATTTGGTTCTTTTAGATGCTGGAGATATTATTCCTGCAGATTTAAGGCTGGTAGAAAGTTCTAACTTAAAAGTAGAAGAAGCTTCCTTAACAGGAGAATCTGTTCCTGTTGAAAAGAAAAGTTCATCACATTTTGATGAAAACATATCCCTAGGGGATAGATTAAATATGGCATATATGAGTACAATAGTTACTTATGGTAGAGGAAAAGGCATTGTAGTAGGTACAGGTCATGATACTGAAATTGGTAAAATAGCCACTATGATTCAAAGCTTCGAAGAAGAAATTACTCCTCTACAAAAAAAGTTAAATCACTTAGGAAAAGTTTTAGGCATTACAACTATCGTAGTCTGTTTAGCCGTATTTGGAATTGGAATGCTTCAAGGCCGAGAAGTGCTTGAAATGTTTATGGTTAGTATAAGTTTAGCTGTTGCAGCTATTCCTGAAGGGCTTCCAGCTATTGTCACAATTGTTTTAGCTATTGGTATGAATAAAATGGTTAAGCGAAATGCTATAGTTAAAAAACTACTTGCTGTTGAAACATTAGGCACTACTACAGTTATATGCTCAGATAAGACTGGTACACTTACACAAAATGAAATGACTGTGGTCAAAGTATATACTGATGGTAAAATTTTAGATGTGACTGGTGGAGGATATGAGCCAGTTGGAGACTTTATTCATGATGGTGAGAAAATCGAATTAAGTTCAATTGGAGATTTGGACACTCTTATTTCTATTGCTGCTTTAACAAACGATGCTAATTTAGAGGAATCAGATAATGTTTATAAAATTATTGGAGACCCTACAGAAGGAGCTTTAATTACCTTAGCTGGTAAGGCAAATATTAAGCGGGGGGAAATAAATAAATCCTATCCTAGAGTAGAAGAAATACCTTTTGACTCTGGAAGAAAAATGATGACAACTTTTCATGAAAATTATATTTCTGAAAAAATTGTATCCTTTACTAAGGGAGCACCTGATATTTTAATTGATAGGTGTAGCCATATAAGTGTGGATAATAAAATTATACCTTTTACAGAAGATCTAAAAAAAGAAGTATTAAAAGTAAATTCTGATTTTTCTAAGGATGCTTTAAGAGTTTTAGCCTTTGCATATAGGGAGTACGATAA